>OFHG01000095.1_pt1 | contig 40694 bp, 43 predicted proteins | sample 1521931 | NCBI WGS metagenome assembly OFHG01 (sample SAMEA2468438, study PRJEB22500) | soil metagenome | biome: Glassland; feature: Farmland; material: Clay | place: Australia | collected 2013-01-31 | depth 0.55 m
CCCCCGAGTGGCTGACGCGAAGGAGCCTGGCGATCTCGCGTCCGGTGAACTCCTTCTCGGGGAGCTGGATGAGGAGCCGCGCAATGCGATAGCGAAGTGGGGAAGTAAGCGTCGCCTGGAGGTTCTGAAGGATTGGTCCGAGTCTGATGTCGTCCATATGGACACTTTAGTTTCCATATGGAAACGAACGCGTCCAGATAATACTTCCGATGCGGTTCGCCCGGAGGGAATCCAGAGATGACCAGACCCCCTAGACCAAGCAGGGCTGGAACCACTCCGCAATCGCTGGAGGCGACGCGGCGCAGTTCCGCCGCCGAGATCTTCGACCGGCCCAGCAGGGGTAGTCGGGGCCTTCAGGTTGACAAAGGCCCTCGAATGGCGCTAAGGAGCACCGAAATCCTCGTGGGGGTGTCCGGATCCGGCCACGGGAGTAGCCCCCTGTGGGGATGCTCCCGGCGGGCTGCAACCGTGTGCACGACCCAAGCCAAGGCCGTCGCGATGGCCTGGTAGGCCGCGGGGCGCGATTCAGGGACCTGCACCAAGCATACGGCTTCGGCGCCCCTATTGTAAGTACGCGCAAAGCAAACCTCACCTGCCCGTTCACCCCGTCGGAGGGAGCAGACCACGCGCGTCCTCGTGACGTACGCGACGAAGCACGGCGCGACGGCGGAGATCGCCCAGGCCATCGGGGAGGAACTGCAGGAGATGGGCTTCGACACGGAGGTCCACCCGGTCAAGGAGGCCTACGATGTGGGCTCGTTCGACGCGGTCATCCTGGGCAGCGCCATCTACAACCGCAAGTGGCTCAGGGAGGCCATGCGATTCGGCAAGCGCCATGCCGCGGAGTTGCGGGAGAAACCCGTCTGGCTCTTCGGCAGCGGACCCATTGGCACGGCGGCGACCCGCAAGAGCTTCGAAGGCTCCGAGTCGCCGTCCGACCTGGAGCGGAGGTTCTGGGCGCAGGAGAGCGTGATGTTCTCCGGGCGCCTCCGGCCCGGGGATGTGGGCTGGCTCGCCCGCAGGAGGGCCCGGAAGGCCGCGGGTCCGGGAAACATGTTCGGGGACTGGCGGAACCTCGAAGGGGTGCGTATGTGGGCCCGGGACATCGGGACCGGGCTCCAGGAGGCTCGTGCCGCGTCCCCTAAGGGTGAATCGCTCCTCGTGGGATTCCGCGAACTGGTCCGCCGAAGCCTCCCACCCCTCCGCGTCCCCAAGGCGTCCCCCGCGGGGGGCGAGAGGGCCGTGCCCGACCCGCGTCCTCGGGCGCCGGCTCCCAGCCGTGTGGGGACCGGGAGTCCGGCCGGGCGCGAGACCGTCCTGACAGACCGGGACATGGATCCCTCGGTGGACCTACGCACGGGCGAGTCCCTGGTCGTTCGTCTGATGGAGACGCCCGAAACCGGATTCCGATGGGCCATCGACACCGTGGACCCTGCAGTGCTGTACCTTCGGAGGGACGACCTCGTCAAAGATCCCGATCCCAATGTCATCGAGGGGACGCTGCGGCACTTCGAATTCATCGCCTCCCGACCGGGCAAGTGCAAACTGGTCCTGAAGTTGTGGGACGAGTCGATCGGGGAGGAGTCGATCGAGGAGCAGTACACGGTCGCCGTCCGAATACGCTAGACGCAGGGGCGTCCCTTGCATCGGAGTCGACGGCGACCGTGGGCTATGCGGTCCATTCGCGGAGGACTTGCACGAAACGCCTGCGGCCTTGGACGAGGGTGCTGTGACGTGCCTTCATCCCGTAAGCCTGCAATTGGCCTAGGGCCCGATTGATGTAGGAGGCGCCCTCGTCTTCCTTGCCCTGCGCCTGCAGGGCGATCCCGTAGAAGTACGGGATGGCGTAGCTGGGCACCTCGTAGGGGGAGGCCCGCGACGCGATGGCCCGCTCCGCGGCCTCCAGGCCGTGGGCGAAGAAGGGCCTGAAGCCACCTTCGTCTCCCCGAGTGAACGCTTGAAGGCCGCGCAGGACGTCGACCACGAACATGCGGTGGGTCATCCGTTCCTGCACCCTTTGGAGATCCAGTTCGGCCACGAGGCGCTCGAATCCCCAGGAGGCCCGCGTCGAGGCCGAAGGCGATGGCTACCAGGTGCGCCGCGCTGATCCTTCCCTTGCCTGACCCGCCCCGCCGAAGCAGGTACACGGCCCCGAGCACCAGCGGCACCCAGACCACCCCGATCACCGCAAACACGAAGATCTCAGGAAGGGCCATCTCGCCACGTCTCCGAGATTCACTCCCGCTCCGCCACCTTAGCCTTCGGGAGGGGTACGGGTTGCGCGGCTGCTCGGAATACAAGGGCCAGCAGGGCGCCTGAGAGGATGAGGACGGTCCAGTCAATCATGAGCACCGTCACCTCGAAGGCCACGATGTCATACCCCGCCAGGGGGAGCGCCAAGAACGCAAAGACCGCCACGACGAAGCCGAGGACGAAGGACCACCGGATCACGCGTTCCTTGCGACCGCCGGCGAACACAGGCGCGACGAAGAGCAGCGCGGTGATCATCAACAGGTATCCGAGGGCCTCGAACGTGATGAAGATCCCGTGGGGATTGTACTGGGTGAACAGGGAGAGCCCTGCGGTCTCTCCGGCCTGCAGGCTCGGCACGACGACGGTGAGCTGGATGAAGTAGTCGACCAGAATGACCGCGGCATAGAGGAGCGCGAACGGGAGGCCGATGCGGCTGAAGATCTTCCTGTCCTCCGCGACGTAGCCATGGATGCACGCCATGAGGACGACGAAGAGGGCCGCGAGCAGGAAGCCGGGGTAGAGCCAGAGGTAGTCTTGCGGGATGAAAGCGGCCACGTCCGTGTACGGATAAGGGACGCAAGCCGTGCCGCAGAACGGCCCGCTCCGTGGCGGGGTCGCGATGCCCACGACCATGAACACTGCGGCGACGATGGCTGTGAGAATGGCTGCCCAGAATCCCAATCGGACGACGTTTCCCGTGCGGGAGGCTACGGTGTCAATCCCTTGTTCATGCATGTTCACGACTCCCTCCTCCCGCTGGACAACCGGTCTTCCTCCGAGAACCCTTCGTATGTACGGCACAACCGGCATCGAGTGGCCATCAGGGCGGATCCGCCGGTTCGAATCCATGCCCCTTCGAACAGAGCGCGGAGCGGACGTCAGCACGACCCCACAAACGTCGCTCGGCGACGAAATGGATCGGTCCGTGTCATGCTAAAAAGTGGCATGCTACCGGCGGAGTGCGCGCTTGTGCAGGCGTGAGTCCAACTGCTCACTGCCCGAGGCCCATGCCCGGTAACCGGTGGTCGCTCCGAGCGTACCCTCACGGTGCGTACGCGAACGGTGAATAGAAGCCGTTCTTGCCAGACAGCTCCAGGTCCATCCCGTGGTCGTGGTAGCTCAGCTTCTTCGAGCGTGCGACAACCATCGGCTCCCCCGGCACCACGCCCAGCGGGTTGTTGCTGATCTTGATTTCCTTCCCCGGATCTCCTCCCTCGACGGCTTCGATCTCGACGTCCAGAACGTTCGGGATCCGGACCTTGCGGTTGCGTCCCTTCGCCTCGAAGTGGATTGGAAGGCTCTTGACGCCCTTGACCTCCCCGATGAACTTCCCAAGAACCGCGGGATGGCCGCCCGCCTGGCCCCCAAAGATCTTCCCCAAGGCCTCCGCCTGATCGGGCTTCGCGTTCGAGTCCAAGTACAAGGCCACGCTCCACTTCGGACCTTGTACCATGTGGCCAGGAGCGTGGAACACGCCGACGACATTGAGCCCGTCCAGCTTCGTCTCGCCGAAATGGCCTTTCGCGACATGCCAAGCTATCGCGACCTTGCAGTTCCCCTCGTCCGGCGCGTCCAAGAACACGCAACGGCACGCCGCCGCGCAGTTACACCCTTCGAAATAGTCCCCTTCGAGTTTCCAAGACACCGCTCCCGGCATGGACCTTCCCCTCCGAAGCGCGCATCGACCCGACCCTATAAAGTCTTTGGGACGACCTAAACCGGTCGGATGACGGGCGCAATCCCGGACGCGAACCTTGATGTGCGCTAGGCCGATTCACCGCGGGATGGAAGGGGAGGAATCCCAGGGGCCTCTCGATCCACTGCGTCGCCTGACTCTCCCGGTCGGCTTCCTGGTTGCGGGCGTGGTTGCCCTAACGTGGTATCTCACTTGGAGCACTTCGGATTTCACGATGGCGCTCCTCATGGTTTCTCCCTCGGACGCGGGTTCCGTTGCACTCTCACTGTTCTTCCTGCTGATCGTTGTGATGATGGTCGCCATGATGCTCCCTTCGGCGCTGCCGATGATCCTGGCGTACCGCAGCATGACCCAGCTGGAGGACGGTCGGCCGACGAGGCCGCCCGACAATGCCGCGACCACGGTCTTTGCGTCCGCCTACTTCGTCCTCTGGGGCGCCTTCGGAATCCTCGCCCTGCTGGGGCTCATGGCTGTGGGGATCGCGGGTCCGTTGAACGGCCCCATGATCCTGATTCCGGCCGCGACCCTCCTCGCCGCGGGTGGATACCAGTTTACCCGGACGAAGCAGGCCTGCCTGGGTCACTGTCGCTCGCCCCTAGGATTCGTGCTCACCCACTGGCGGGACGGTTGGCGGGGCGCCCTGCGGATGGGTTTCCAGCACTCGGTGTACTGCATCGGCTGTTGCTGGCTCTTCATGCTTGCGCTGTTCGTCACCGGGGCGATGAGTCTGCTCTGGATGGGCGCCTTGTCCCTCGTCATCTTCGTGGAAAAGCTCGGGCCGAATCCCTTGCTGGTCTCCCGGGCCATCGCGGTCCTGCTCATGGCCCTGGGCGGGCTCCTCCTGGTCCTGGGAATCCAGCCGCTGTGAACCCGCCTTCGGGATGCCGTCGCGGACCCCTCGGGTGCCCGGATATCGGTTCGCATCCGACGATTTCGGTCATCCTAGACTTCTTAAGCAGCCGGATTCATCGCGGTCTCAAGGGAACGGTATGGGGACAAAGTGGCAGCTGAAGGGGTCCATCATCGGCGCCTGTGACTGCGATCACGGCTGTCCGTGCAATTTCAACGTGGGGCCGACGAACGGCGGATGCGACGGCGCTTACGTCTGGATTATCGAGCAGGGCCGTTACGGCAAGGTGGACCTAGGCGGGCTCACAATGGTCATTGCCACCACGTTTCCGGGACCGATCCACAAAGGGGATGGCACGGGCGTGTACATCGTGGACGAGCGGGCCACCCCGGCGCAGCGCAAGGCCCTCGCCGCACTGCAAGCGGGAGGCGGCGTCGGTCTTCCCTTCGACATCTGGGCCAAGGTCACGGCCCGGTGGCTCGACCCCATCTACGCGCCGATTGAGGTCCGCCTGGCGGGCATCCGTTCGCGCGTGCGAATCGACGGTGGCCGCATCTATGATCTCTCCATCTCGCGGATGAAGAACCCCGTCACCGGCGAAGAGGAGGAACTGTACCTGGACAAGCCCACGGGCTTCACGTCGAAGCGTACGGAGCTCGGGATGTCGACGGTCGCTCGACTCCACGTGGACGGGATATCCTTCGACAACAGCGGGCACTACGCAGACTTCGGCCGCTTCGAATACTCCGGAGGGTGACGAGAGAGTTCTAGCCGCTAGGAAGGCGATTGCGAGGACTAGCGGATTCGAACCAGCGGAGAGCAGGCGTGTGCACGACTCCACGAGCGTTGCTGGTTGACGACCGGTGCAGATTTTCAAGATCGTGCACCGTGGCAAAAAAAATAGCATGCTCCCGGCGGGATTCGAACCCGCGTCTGAGGCTCGAAAGGCCCCGATCCTTGACCGGACTAGACTACGGGAGCGCGAAGGCCGGGTTAGCTCCGGGGGCCATAAATGCTTTTGCGGGCCCGCCGTGCCGTCGCGAGGCGGAAACTTCTTGGCGGACCCGGTCTTGGGTCGGCCGATGCGGTGGAAGGTCCGGCTGAACACGGAGAACATCTTCCTCATCACGGGCCTTCTCATCATCCTGCTGGGCTGGGCCTCGGACTACCTCGGGCTCGTCGTCCTCCAGGAGGCCCCCGGCGCGGGAGGCCACAGCGCAGGGAGCATCATCAACCGCCTGTTCTTCACCCTGTTCGGTCTCTTCTTCGCCGCGGGCGGCGCCGTCTACGAGAACCATTGGCGGTTCCTGAAGGACCCCATCTACTCGAAGCGGTACGTCATCCAGGCCCTGTTCATCCTGGACGGGGCGCTGCACCTGTTCGCGTTCAACGACCACATCAACGAATCCCTGGTCGAGGCCGTGTTCTTCGCCATCGCGGGCCCCATCCAGATCGCGGTGGGCGTGCTCATCACGCGGCTCCCCGCCAAGTACGACCCCTACCTGCTGGCCACCCCCATCCTGTTCATCGGGCTCCTCCTCGTCGCGCTCGCCGTGCCCATCTGGCCCCTCAGCGCGGTGGAGGACATCTACGATCTCACCGTGGTCTCCAAGCTGATCGAAGCCCTGACCATCGTCCTCCTCCTCTCCCTGATGCGGGACGACCACACGTTGAACTGGAAGACCTTCCGGCAGGCGGCCCTCGGGCTCGCAGGACACTGAGCGTGCCTACCCCGTACGCCGGTCCGACGCGCCTCAGATCTCCCCGACCATCTCCCGCGCGAGGAGCTTGTACTCCTGCTCCTTGAGCGCCGCGGGGTTCGCGGAGATCAGGAGGTACGAGTCGTTGAGGGTGACCTTCTCGTTGACCTTCTGGAGGAACCGAAGGAAGGACCCGAAGCCGTTCTGGCCGATCATGTACTCCACGCCCTCGAGGAGGATCGCCGCGTTGCCTCCCTGCGAGCTGAACTCCGCGATGGCCGAGGCGATGTCCACGAGGCCCGTCGGCGTCACGACGGCCATGCCCTTCCCCTTCTTCCCCGGCGTGCTGGAGAGCCAGATGAAGCCCGCGTCCTTCAGCGGATACCGGGACCGCAGGTCGTCCGGGTGGATGCGGGTGATGCAGAGCCCGCGGGCGCCCGCCTGGAGGAGACCCGTGAACAGCTCGAAGATGCGCTCGGCCCTCGGCTCGCGCACGAGGTACGCTCCGCGGCCCCCGATGTCCCGCTGGGGCACGCGGGGTCCGACCGTCGCGGGCTCCTCCTCCGCGAGGCGCGAGGCCATGGCCTCCACGTCGCGGTACAGGACGGCCATCTTGGACTTGGCCATGACGCTGAGCTCGGTCGAGGAGTAGCCCCGGGTCGTGAGGAGGCCGATCTCCCGCCAGGCGGCCTTCAGGCCTTCCTCGTAGCCCTTGAGGAACGCCTTGCGCAACTCGTCGTCGCCCATCCCTAGCGGGGACGGTATCCCCGGCCCGGCGTATAGAAGTTTTCCGGCCGTCCTATCCGATGTATCCCAGGTCCTCGCGCTTCTCCGGCGCCTCGGGCTGGGCCTCGATGTCCCGCAGCTTGGACGTGATCTGGTCGATCTGCTTGGCCTTGGTCTCCAGCTCCGCGAAGGAGATCGTGACGTCCAGGACCTTGGTCAGGATCTCCAGGACGGCCTGCGCGCTCTTGGGGTCGACGAAGTACCCCGAGGTCTCGCCCATGAGGCACACGGCCTGCATGTCGTACAGCCGTCCGAGGCCGAGCATGAGGCCGCTCGCGCCGACGATCCCCGCGCCGGGTTCGCCGCGGGAGAAGACGACGCCCTGCTTCTCCATCTCCTGGACCAGGGCGGCGTCCGTGGCCGCACCCAGGACGCGGGGCTTCGTGACCATCCGCCCGAGGCCGTACCCGCCCAGGGTGAAGATCCGCCGCACGCCGAGGGCCTTGAGCTCCCGGAGGATGAAGTCGCTGAGCTCGTACTGCCCCTCCGGGGTGAGGCCCTGGTAGTCGCCCGTGAGGAAGATGATGTCCCTGCCGTGGCCTCGCTTCACGTAGTGCATCTCGTTGTTCACGAGCTTGATCTGCCCGTCGTCCTGGACGAGGACCTGGGGCGGGAAGTACTTGGAGAAGATCTCGGCGAACTTGACCGCATGGAGCTCGTCCTTCAGGTGCTCCGCGGCGAGCTTGCCCACGTTCCCGATCCCGGGCAACCCTTCCACGAACAGGGGGTCTTCCAGCTTGGGGCGTTCGAGGTACCGGATCACGATGTTTTCCATGGCGACTCACCTTCCCGCTGGAGCCGGCGGCGGTAGACGCCGTAGCGGTCCTCCGGCGAATACCGAGGAGGCATGGGGTTGCCCGCGGGGCCTCCGCACCCCGGGCAGGCGTCCTGCAGCGTGTATCGACCGCAGGCGCGGCACTTGTGCATCAGGGTCCGCATGGTCCCGCCTCAATCCTTCCGATGGAACTTGGCCTCGCCGCCCTTGGTCTCCAGGGCCTTGGTCACGCGGCCCGCGGCCTTCTCCATCTCGTCCTCCGCGGTCTTGTAGTCCGGCGCGCGGACGACGAGGCGGTAGCGCGGCGCTCCGATGTACTGGACCTTGACCGTGACGTTGCCGTCCTCCTTGGCGGCCTTCTGGAGGGCGTCCTTCAGGTGGACCGCGCCGTCGGGCGCGAAGTCCGTGGCCTCGAGGTACCCGTCGATCGTGACGTAGGGCGGGACGATGTTCTCCCGCGCGACCTCGACGAAGGCCTTGACCCAGGCCCCCTTGAACCCTTCCTCCCCGAGGGCGTTCTCGTCCATGACGCACTCCTCGAACGCTCGGTAGAGCGTCCCGAACGCGTCCAGGAGGTCGTACCCGAACTCGTCCCAGCAGGCGTCCGGCGTCTTGTCCAGGCGCTTGGCCACGATGCCCAGGAGGTTCTCCGCCTTCTGCTCGTTCTTCCATTCCTGGATCTTGTCCCGGCGCTGGTGCTCGTTGACCGCCTTGAGGGAGAGGTCGATGTGGCCCTTGTCTTGGTCCACGCGGAGGACCTTGGTGACCACCTTCTGCCCCTCGCGGACGTAGTCCCGGATGTACTTGATCCACCCCGAGGAGACCTCGGCGATGTGGATGAAGCCCTCCTTGTTCTCGTACTCGTCCAGGGTGACGAAGGCGCCGAAGTTCTTCACGTTAGACACGGTGCAGACGACGAGTTCGCCTTCCTCCGGCCAGTCGTACCCGCGGTCCGCCATCTACTCGAGGACCCCCAGGACCTCGCCTCGGATCACGGCCTTGCCTCCGGTCGGCTTCGCGAGGGTCGCCCCGCACACCTGGCAGAGGACCACGCTCGCGGCGCGGTCGAAGACGATCTGCTCGTTGCCGCAATCCTCGCACTTGACCCTGAGGAACTGGCTCTCCGGCTTGGGAATCACTTGTGCACCTCGATGAGTTCGAACTTCTTCGCGCGGATTCCCCGCCGCTGGTAGGCCTTCTTGCACACCTTGCATCGGTAGCGGAGATGGATCTTCTTCGTGGGCTTCTCCCGCCCTTCGGGCTTGGGCCGCGGGAAGCCGCCGTACCCGGCGGTCACGCGGCGGAAGCGACGCTGCCCCGCGCGGAGCTCGGAACGCGGGCGGTTCCGCACCCGCTCGATCTCGAGATCCACGTGCTTGTTGCAGTGGGGGCAGTAGCCTCGAATTACCTGAGGAACCTTCATGGAATGAACCGGGCAGCGATAGACAGAGGAACTGCTATTAAAGGGTTTCTTGGTGCACGACACGGGAGGGCACCGCGTCGCGTCCCGCGACGGTCCGCTGCGGGTTCGAGGCTCGTCCGACGCGCGGTTCGTTCACGAACTGAACCGCCGAGGGACAAGAAATATATATCGCGACATTAATAATAGCTGGGGAGATGAAATGGGGCGCGACGTCCGCCTGAGCCGCCGCGATGAGGCCCTCGTGGACCTCCTCGTGGACACGGGCCTCTCCAAGAACGTCGCGAAGACCCTCGTGTTCCTCTCCAAGCGGGCCGAGACCACCTCCGTGGAGATCGAGAAGGCCACGGGACTCCGCCAGCCCGAGGTGAGCATCGCCATGCAGGAGCTCCGTCGGCGGAGGTGGGTGGACAAGCGGGACATCAAGAAGGAGGGCAAGGGCCGTCCCGTGCACGCCTACCGCCTGAGCTATGCCTGGAGCGCGATCCTGGACCAGCTGGACAAGGACCAGCAGACCAAGCTGGAGCGGATCGAGGCGAACCGCCGCAAGCTCAAGTCCTACGCGTAGGCCGCAGGGTCCGGACGCCGTCCTCGGAGGCGGCCAGGACGAGGTCGCACATCTTCAGGAAGAGGCCGTGGCCCACGACACCGGGGATGGCATCGAGGGCCGCGGCCGTCTTCGCGGGGGTCCGCAGGGCGCCGAACTGGGCGTCCAGGATGTGGTTCCCGTTGTCCGTGCGGAAGGGCGCGCCCTCCGAGGACCGCAGCACGACCTTCGCGCCGAGCGCCTCGAGCCGGGCCTGGGTGGCCCGCCATCCGAAGGGGTGGACCTCCACGGGGACGGGCGCCCGGGTCCCGAGCCGCGGCACGAGCTTGGACGCGTCCACGACGACGATGAACTTCTTCGCCGCGGCGGCCACGATCTTCTCCCGGAAGAGCGCGCCTCCGAGGCCCTTGATCAGGTCCAGCCGCGGATCCACCTCGTCCGCGCCGTCGATGGCCAGGTCGAGGACGGGGTGCTCCTCCAGGGACGTGAGGGGGATCCCGAGGAGCTTCGCGGCCTCCGCCGTGGCCAGGGACGTGGGCACCCCGCTCACGAGCAGGCCCTCCTCCGCCACCTTGCGGGCCAAGCCCTCCAGGAAGTGCCGCGCGGTCGATCCGGTCCCGAGGCCGAGGACCATCCCGTCCTTCACGTACTTCAGCGAGGCGGCCGCCGCCGCCCGCTTCAGGTCCTCCGCCGTCATGTCAGGCACGCTCCCGCAGCTCCGCCACGAGCCTCACGAGCTCGTCCACGACGATGCGATCGAGCTGCTCCCCGTACTCCTTGGTCGCTTTGGAGGAATCCCCCGTGGCCCCGTCCCAGTACGGCTTCGCGTCCCGCACGACCGCGTACGGCGGCAGGCGGTTGGCGCCCGCGGGGCTTCGGCCTTGGACAAGATCCGGGCGGTGGACCAGGAGGCGGGAGGTCTCGATCATCCCCGCGTGGCCCTCCTTGGGCGGGAGGTCCTTCTGGGCATGGTCCTTCTGGGCGTAGATGATGTCGTAGTCCGAGAGGACCGTGGCCTTCAGCGTTCCTTCGTCGACGACGTCCTGGGCGGCGGCGCGGAGCGCGGCCATGTGGTCGTGGGCCGCGTGGCCGCTCACGATCATGACGCGGTGCACGCCGCTGCGGACCAGGTCCCGCAGGACGTCCCGCGTGAAGGCGCGCAGGGAGTCGAAGGAGACGCCGATCCCGCCCGGATAGTGCCGCGTCGTCGTGATCACGCCGTACGGGATGGGGGGCGCGAGGATCGCCCCAGTCTTCTCGCAGACCGCCCTGAGCACATGGAGGGGCTGGATCAGGTCCGAGCCGAGGGGCAGATGCCGGCCGTGCTTCTCCACGGAGCCCACGGGGAGGACGACCACCGTGTCGGGCTTCACGTTCTTCGAGAATGCCTCCGAGGTCCACTCGTCGAGCCGCACGCTCGCGGAATCGCGAGGACGGCCATAAACCGTTCGCGGGGCGGGGCGCGACTTGTTAACCTTGTTTAAGGTTGATTTTGCACCTTCTCCCCATCGGCGCCCGTGGCCGCGCCCCGAGACCCGCAAGCCCTTTACCGCCCACCGCAGTGCCGTCGCCGTGCGCGTGGCCTGCCTGTTCTCCGGAGGGAAGGACTCCACCTATGCGGCGTACGTCGCGATGCAGCGCGGGTGGGAGATCGCCTCCCTCCTCACGATCCGCCCCGCGAATCCGGAGTCCATGATGTTCCATGTGCCCAACCTCTCCGTGACAGGCCTCCAGGCCGAGGCGATGGGGGTTCCCCTCCTCGAGGAGACGGCGACGCCGGGCGAGGAGGGCGAACTCGATGCCCTGCGACGAATCTTCCGCCGCGCCGACGCGGACGGTGTCGTCGTGGGCGCGATCGCCTCAGACTACCAGCACAGCCGCGTGAACCGGGTCGCGGCGGAATCCGGACTCCGCGTCTTCGCGCCCCTGTGGCGGCAGGATCCCACGCGCCTCGTGCACGACTACCTGGCCGCGGGCCTCCGGATCGTCTTCTCCAGCGTGTCCGCGGACGGGTTCGAGGCATCTTGGCTCGGACGTCCCTGGGACGCGGGCACCGTGGAGGATCTCCTGAGGCTCCACGCGGCTCGCGGCATCCATCCCTGCGGCGAGGGCGGGGAGTTCGAGACCCTCGTGCTCGACGCGCCGTTCTTCCGACAACGCATCGTCGTCGACGCGGCCGAATCCGTGTGGGCCCACGCCTCGGGCGTCTGGTACGTCAAGAAGGCCCATCTGGAGCCGAAGGCCGAGACGGAGGCTACGAGCAGGGCGTGAACGAGAAGGCCCAACCGCCTCCCGGAGCATGGCTGCCCACATTCAGGTCATCGATGGACCAGGTGCCGAAGCCGCCGGGAAAGGAATACGTGTAGTTGAACGAGCCGTCGAGGGTGGCGGACGCGGAATGGCTCGATCCGTCCAAGGTGAATGGGACCTGGACGGTCTCGCGGGATGCCGTCACGCCCAGGATGCCCTTCCCACCCCCGCACGTGGACACGCTGCGGTCCGCTTCGGAATAGCCGTTGTCGACGAGGACCGAGTCGTACCCTGCGGTGCGGATGGACACGTTCTCGCGTGCGTCGGACGTAACATTCTGGGGCTGCAGGGGCACGGCGCCGAGGTATTCGCCCACAAACCTGGGCGTCGCAAGGAAGCCCGCGCAATCCGCGTTGGCCCCCGGCCCCGCCACGAGGACCCGAATGGAGGTCGTGACGGTCCACTCCGCTCGCTGGAACATGCCGGCGGCGCCACCCAGGGCCACGGTCGTGCCAAGACGGCCCGATCCCGCCAGGAGGGAGCCGGACCCGTTCGCGTAACCCCCGTAGGGGGCGTTCACGAGGACCCACGGCGTCCACAGGTCCGTCGTGGCCACCACCGTGCCCGGACCGCACTCGTAGTGAGCCACGAGAGACCACGGGAACGGGACGGCCAGGGGGATCGCGGCAAGCAGGACTACGAGGCCCACGGTCGCGATGAGGCCGGAGAGGACCGTCCGGCGTGAGGGTTGAAGGCGCCGCCGTTTCGGCGGGGGTGTCGTCGCCGCCTGAGCATCCGGCTCCGCGCGATCCCTCCAGATCGCGATGGTATCGGCTTGGCTCGACATAACCCTTGCCCACGCGGGCAAGCCGCGGACCCGGTGCGCGGAGGGCTACCGCGAGCGCGTCTTCCGGCGCACCCTCGGGATGGACCCGAGATCCGAGAGAAGGAGCTGGCGGTCCTCCGCATCTTGGATGTGCCGCGCCGCAACCTCCGCCTGGCGGACGTAGCGGTCCCGATCGCGCGAGTGTCCCGCCACGGCGGCCGCGCGGGCGAGCGCCTCGTAGGCGAAGGCCAGAGGGAAGTCCCCGATCCGATGCTCGCGGCACACGGCGAGACACCGGCCCGCGTGGTAGGATGCCGGCTCCGGACGCCTGAGGACCGCGTACACGTGAGAGACTTGCCACTCCCCGATCGCAATCTGGACCGGTTTCCCGACGACGCCCCAGTGGTAGCGGGAGGCATGGGCCGCGTGGATCATCTCGTCGTCCTGCTCGATCGTGCGTCGCTTCATCTCGAGGAGGCGCCACACGTGATTGAAGAGGCTCGCCGCCTGCTGCCGGTGCCAGTCGCGTTCCGTCCTCGGGACCTTTCGGGCCATGCGCCGCGAACGGGGCCGGACAGGTTAAGTCCTTTCATCCGGAAGGAAGTGGGGCTGGGCAGATTTGAACTGCCGTCGCAGGCTCTTTCGCCCCCATGCTGGGGGTCCCAAAGCCCGAAGGATGGACCAAGCTACCCCACAGCCCCAGGGTCGGCGAGCCATCGGCTCCGCCGCTAAATAGGTTCCTCAGCGGACCTTCTTCCGGGATGGCCCCGCGGTCTTCCGCTCGAACGCCTCGTGGGCGGCCCGCGCCACTGCCTGCTCGGACGTCATCGTGGGCTGCCAGCCCGTCGCCTTGAGCCGGTCGATCGCGAGGCTCATCGTGCGGACGTCCCCGACCCAGCCCCGGCCCGAGCCGCTGCCGCCCGTCCACGCGTACTCGACGCCGGCGAGGCTGAGCTCGCGGCAGATCGTGTCTGCGATCGTGCGCACGCCGATCGCGTCTTCGCTCCCCAGGTTGTAGACCGTGAACGGCTCGGTCGCCGCCTCGACGCCGTCGCGGTACCCCGTGAGGACGTCGCCGATGTGAATGTAGGACTTCGACGTGCCCGGGTCCGATCCGATGATCTCGAGGCGCTTCGGGTTCCGGACCAGCTTCGCGACGAGGTCGTGCACCACCCCATGGCCGCTGCGTCCGCCGACCACGTTGGCCATGCGGAAGACGATCGCCTGGAGGCCGTACGTGTGCGCGTACGCGGACAGGAGGGACTCGCAGGCCAGCTTGGAAGCACCGTACAGGGAGATGGGCTCGCACGGACCGTAGTCCTCCGGCGTGGGGACCGTCCTCGCCTCGCCGTACACGGTGGACGTGGACGCGAAGACGACCCGCGGGACGTGATTCGCCCGGCAGGCCTCGAGCACGCGGTACGTCATGAGGACGTTCTGCTCGATGTGAGCCTTCGGGCCCTCGCGTCCGAGACGCACGTCGGGGTTCGCGGCGAAGTGGTACACGATGTCCGCGCGGCGGAAGACGGGCTTGAGGTCCCCGCGCAGGAGATCGCGACGGACCAGGGTGGCGCCGGCCCGGACGGCCTCCGCCACGTTCTGCGGGGAGCCCGCGGCGAGGCTGTCCACGAGCCGGACGTCGGACTCCGCGACGAGCTCGTCCGCGAGGTGGCTGCCGATGAATCCTGCGCCACCCGTGATCACGACGCGTTCCCGGGCCATGAGGCGAGGCTATGGGGGCATCGGCTATCAAAGTTCCTTTGTCGCGGAGAGATGGGTCAGGAGCACGTCGACGGCGCGGGCGCGGTGGGAGATCGCGTTCTTCTCCTGGAGGCTCATCTCCCCGAAGGTCCGCGTCTCGCCCTGGGGCTGGAAGATGGGGTCGTAGCCGAAGCCGTTCCGGCCTCGCTCCGACTCCGTGATGGACCCGGGGCAATCGCCGTGGAAGACCTCGTGCTCGTCGCCCCGCCGCAACAGGAAGACCGTCTGGAAGGTCGCGGCGCGGTACGTCTCCCCGGCCATGAGCTTGAGGATCCCCGCGTTCCCGAGCCGCCGCTGCACGTACGCCGAATAGACGCCGGGGAAGCCGCCGAGGGCCTCGATGAACAGGCCCGAGTCGTCGATCAGGTAGTCGCCCTTGACCTCGTCGTCGAGGCCCGTGGCCGCGTACTTGAGCACCTTCTCCAGGCGGTCCGTCTGAATCTCGGGATAGCCGCGGTCCAGATGGACCAGCTTCACGCTTGCGGCGGCGAGCTTCTCGGAGACTTCGGCAAACTTGCCCGCGTTCGTCGTGATGAACTGGATTGTCACGTGTACCGCCCCCGTCCCTCGATCTCCTTGACCTTCGCGATGCTCGCCTTGGCTCCCGCGCCCAGCGTCTCCCGGTAGCCGGCGAGGACCTCCCGGTAGTACGCCGTCGCGTTCTTGTGCGCGCTCGTGAGCGCCTCCCGGAGAAGGTGAAGGTCCACGCCGCGCTCCTCCGCCGTGCTCCCCTTGCCCCCCAGGCTGAAGTCGATCAGGACGATCCGCCCGTCCCGGAGGATCATGTTCGAGGTGGTCAGGTCGCCGTGGATGATGCCCGCCCGGTGCAGACGTCCGGCGATGCGGCCCATCTCCTTCGCGGCCTCCCTCGCGGGTGGACCGCCCTGGTCCAGGACCTCCTTCAGGGTCGGCCCGTCGATGAACTCCATGACGATCTTGTTGTCCACCAGGTTCACGTCGTAGATCACAGGGACGCTCACGCCGGCGCCGCGGGCCTCGGACATCAGGCGGGCCTCCATGCGGATGCGGGCGCGCCGCAGCTCTTCATCGAGCTGGCCGAGCCGGTAGGCCTTGGGCACGCGGAACTTCTCCACGGCGGACCGGCCGAGGAACTCGACCCTTCGCAGCTCCGCCTCCGCGCCGCGCTTCAGCCACACGACGTCGGCCATGCAGCCCGCGGAGAAAAAGGTTCACGAGTCGCTCGGACGGGCTGTTCAATGCATTTCGGTCTCATGAGAGCGGATAGGAATTCATTAAATATATGATAAAGCTACTCATACAGCAACTTGTCCGAGCCACAACTTGCCTCCAGACCCTCCAAGATCGCCGAAGCTCGCGGCCTCATCGAGGCGCTCGCACGAGAATACTCCGTCGAGATCCTCCAGGAACTGCACGCCCGCGGCTGGTCCAGCGCCAGCGAGCTCGCCCGCGAGATGGGCATCCACATCGCCACCGCCATGCGCAAGCTCGCGGAACTCGAAACCCTGGGCCTCCTGGAGAAGCGATCCCGATTGGGGGCCGATGTCATGGAGTACCGTCTCGCCATCCCGCGAATCGAGATTGTCCTCGACTTCGAGGCCGATGCCAAGGCGGCGTCGCGCGACGCATGGCGGCAGGCCGAGCGAATCTTCGTCAAGGAGCACCCGGACCGCAAGGTGGTCCTCGAGAGCGACGACCGCGCGCGCCGTGTCCGGCGGATTCTCTTCCTCAAGGTCCTCCGTCGCAGGACGGAGGCTCGGACCCTGGAGCTCGCGGAGGCGGAGGGAGCGTTCCTCTGGCACATCCCCTTCGCCTCGGAGCCCGCGCGGTCCGTGGCCGAGCTCTGCCGCCGCGGGGGCATCGAGAACGCGCTCCAGGTATCGCGGATCCTCGAGTTCGTGACGGAGATGGAGCGGATGGGAGTGGTCGACGTGGCCCGGTGAGGAGGGAAGGGGGATGCTTGGTTCGAGATGGCCCGATGCGCCGCGCCCGCGGCGGAGGTCCAAGCTGGGCCCCGTGGGCTGGTTCCTCCTCCTCATGCTCGGGGGATACGCCCTCGTGACCGCGCTGTTCTACTGGCTCATGACCGCGCAGGGCGAGATGTTCCCCCTCCTGTTCGTCGTCTTCATCGCCTACGACTTCGTGATCTACCTCGTCTACTTCTGGATCGGCGTCTACCTCGTCGTCGAACTCCAGCTCTGGCGGCACACGCGGAACGAGGGGCATCTCCTTCAGTTCCTCGGGGCGCTGCTCGTCCTCGCGCCAATCTCCTGGGGCCTGATCACCTCGGGAACGTCGAACCTGTATGGCATGTTCAGCCCCGCAGGGCTCGCCCTGATCCTCCTGGAGTTCGTCTCCCTCGCTGTGGGGACCGGAATGGCCCTGTACGGGTACTACCACCCGCCGTTCCGCGCGAACGACGTGGACCTCTACCGCAACGTCGTCGTGCGCTCGGGGGAGCGGATCGGCCTCCTCACGGACGGCTACTCGACCCGGGTGTACGAGACCCGGTACGAAGGGTTCCCCGGGGACGCGGTCCGCGCGCGTGCCGACGAGTACGCGACCCGGTTCCAGCGCGCGGGCTTCCTCCTGTTCCACCGCACGGATGCGACGGGTGTCACCCTATATCCGATCACGTACACCGGAGTCGGCGGATTCCGGCTGATCACGGCCTTCGTCCACCTCTACCGGCTCTGGAGGAAACCCGACCGGCTGACCTGGGTCCGGCTGGACTGGACGGGGGACGTGCAGGTCCATATCTCCCCGGAGGACTACGAACGGATCAAGCGGCCGGTGGCCTACCACGCGCTCTGCGCGGGCGTCGCCGACGCCGTCGTGGGCTCCCTGCTCGCCTACGTGGACGGACGGGAGGCCGCGGCCGTGCAGGGTTTGCTCGTCGCGGAGCCGGCGCGGCGCCGGACCGACTTGCGGCTTCCTCCGACGAAGCCGGGCCGCGAGGAATGGATGGCGATCGGGGTGGCCATCGTGATCCTCGTCGCCGGGGTAGGCCTCGCTGTCGGGGTGGACTTCGTCTCCGTCACCCAGCCCCGGTTCTCCATCCAAGGTGTGTACTGGCAGCCTGCCCACCCCGTGGGCGGACAGAACATCAATCTCTTCGCGAACCTCACGGGTCTCGAACCTTTCTCGGGACCGCTCCAGAACTTCGGTGTCACGATCTGGGCGTACTACAACGACTCGCTGTTTGGCGCGAGGTACTTGGCCCAGATCTCGGGCGACCTCTACGGAACACGGCTGGGTGCGTTCCCGAACGGCACCGAGGTCACGTTCCTCCTGCTCGCGTCCCAGTCCAGCGGATCGGGCACGGTCTTCGCCGCTTCGCCAGCCTATGTCCTGCGGGTAGGAACAGTCCGCACCGGAGGGAGCCAGCTCACCGTGGAGGCGCCGACCGCCCGGCTCGGCTCCCTCGGGGATGCCGTCTTCGGGGCGTGGATCAACTCGACTCTTCCCCTCGACACGATGGAGGTCCTGTACTCGGGGTACTACACCTACTCGGGCGATCAGGGCTCGGGGAGCGGCGGGATCGGCATCGGGGGGGTCAACCTCACGGGGCCGGGGCCTCACTACACGGTGGGCGTGCCGCTGTTCCCGTACGGATACCTCAGCGGGCAGCATGCCCACATCGTCATCTGGTACAAGATCGTGGCGCGGGACACGCATTGGAATACGGCGTCCAGCCCGCTGCTGACGTACGAGGTGGACCTATGAGGAAACCGGTGGATCCAGGCACGCCCGAGGAGGCGTGGCGGCGTCGCCGGCGGCTGCTGTGGGTCACCGTGGCGGCCGTCGGGGTCGTTGTGGGAAGCGTCCTCGCGTATGTGGCGCTGCAACCCGGACCGCCTCTGCGGATCCTCAGCGTGAGCGTCTCGCCCGAACCCGGGGTGCCGGACCAGCCCCTGACGGTCACGGCTCATATCCAGGGGGGCACATTCCTCCGACCGGTCGGCGTGTCGGCCGACTACGTGTCGTTCTTTGCCTACGAGGCGGGTGGCGGCGGAGGACTCTACGCGAAGGGCGGGGACACGTACTCGGGAACCGTCGGACCCTTCCCGAACGGTACGGCGGTGTGGATCGTCGTGGTGGCCTCCGATGGACAGAGCACGCGGAGCTCGAACGGCCTCACGGTCGACGTGGGCCTGGTTCCCGAGGGGGGACCTTCCGGGCTCCGGCTCAACACGGTCGTCCTCGATCCGCCGCAACCCACGTCCCTCGACATGCCCAAAGTCACCGTCAACGTCACGAGTGCGGCAAACGTGACCTCCGTTACCCTGGCGTATGTGGGCTTCTCCGCCTCAGGAGGCGGCTCGGGCATGACCGCGATGTTCCCGACACCTTCCGGGGACTACTACATACCCCTGTTCGGCACGTTCGGCGGGACACCCAGCGGGATGACCACCGTGGGCGCCGTGTGGATGTACCGCATCGGCGCGGAAGACAGCACGGGGAACACGGTCCTCTCGCCGATCTACAACTTCACCGTGGCTTCGCCGACCGGCTGAGGTGTCCGCGGCGCCGCGAGGAACCGGTGGACCTCCCGCGCCGGCGAAGGGTTGGGTCGCGGCGCGAAGTCCGGCGGGAGGCAGCGCTGGTACCGCGGCGCAAGCAGACGGCCCTCGAGCAGGATGATCGCGGCCCGGTCCGTCTCGCTCCGAATCGGGCGGCCCGCAGCCTGGAGGACCTTGTTCATGGCCGGGAACACGTACGCGTAGTCGTACCCTTTGGACGGACCGAACTTCCGGATGTAGTAGTCCTTGAGGGACTCCACCTCGATGTTGGGCGGACTCAGGGGCAGGCCCACGACGACCACGGCCTGGAGGAGGTTGCCCTCATAGTCCACGCCCTCGCTCAGGGAGCCGCCCTGGACGCCCAGGAGCACGGCGCCATGGTCCTCCCGCGCGATCCGCAGCGCCTCGAGCGCCCCGTCCCGCCGCGCCTTGTCCCACGTCGGCTTCTCCACGAGGAGCTTCTTGGGCAGCCCGGCCGGGCGAATCCGGTCCTCCGCCTCCCGGAGCAGGTCGTACGACGGGAAGAAGACGGCCACGTTGCCCGGGATGCCCGCGGCGATCGCGACGACCTCGCGGCTGATCAGGTCGTGCATCTCCTCGGACCGCTTGGCGTACAGCGTGGTGGCTACGGGATGGACGAGGACCAGGCGGTTCTCCCGCGGGAACGGCGAGCCGTACGTGCGGATCCAGCGCCGGTCGGGCCCGATCCCCAGGAGGTCCGCGTACATCTCCGCGGGGTACAGCGTCCCCGACATGAGGACGCTCGCGTGCACGCGGTCGAACACGGGCTTGCTCAGGACGCTGGGGTCCATGAGCCGGAAGGCGAACTTGCCCTCGTTCCCCGGGGCCACGAGGCGCAGGATGCCCTCGTCCTGGTCCCGCCACCGCCGCAGGAACTCCTCCAGTTCGGGGAGCGACGTGGACAGGCCGCGGCGCACGCCCTCCTCCGCGGCGTGGGAGACCATCTCGACGAGGTCCGTGTACGTCACTCGGTGGCCAAGGCCGTGCCGCAACCCGGCCTCGACCGCGTCGATGAACTCCTCCTTCTTGGCCACGCGCTCCGCGGGCAGGCCGAGGAGGAACTTCTCCAGGGACTTCGCGACGCCGAGGAGCTGGTGGGCCGCCTCCGGATCCAGGTTCCGCGCCTCGCGCACCGCGCGCAGGACGTCGGTCAGGGAGAGATCGCCGCCCAGGTGGGCGCGGATCCGGTCGGGCAGGTTGTGCGCCTCGTCGACCACAAGGATCAGGTCCTCGAGGCCCTTGCCGAGTCGCTCCAGGGTCCAGGGGAGGATGTCGCTGAAGACGTAGTTGTAGTCGCAGACGACGACCTTGGCCAGCTCGGCCGCGTCCATGGCGACCTTGTGGGGGCATACGTGGCATGCGGAGCTCGCGCGGATGAGCTCCTGGACGTGGAGCGCACGCTGCAACATGGCGGTCACCACGACGGAGTCGTCCCGGTTGTAGAAGCTGCAGGACCGTGTGCGGACCTTGAGCTCGCAGAACTCGTGGAACGCGCGGCCGTACTCGGGCCGGTTGGGCTGGAGGCACATGTCCTGCTTCGAGATGACGTCCACCGCGGGGATCCGCGTTGCTTGGGCCTCCAGTCGCTTGAGCGTCTCGATCGCAATCCGGTGCTGGCTCTGCCGCGCCGTGAGGAAGAGGACCGTCTTGCCCGTTTCCAGGGCGACGTCCAAGGACGCGACGAGGGCGACCGCGGTCTTGCCGATCCCCGTGGGCGCATGGGCCAGGAGCTGCCTGCCTTCCGCCAGGGCGCGCCGGGCATCCGCCAGGAACTCCGCCTGGCCCGGGCGCACGCGTTCGAAAGGCCAGGGCACCCGCTCCGCCGTCGAGGGGGGCGCCTCTCGGATCGCGATCTGGTCCATCGGCAGCCTTCGGGTCGCGAAGCCTCGGGACGGCCTGAGGCTATGAAGGGGTATCGGGGAGAGGGGGGCGAAAGTGAAACCCCTTTCGCGGGATGCGCGGGTTTATCTCCCGGAGACTGCTGGGGACCGTCGCATGGCCTCGCGGCGACGCGCGCCGACCTCCACGAAGGACCGGGACGACCAGCTCATCGAGGCCGCGCGGTCCGTGCTCCTCCGCCGGTTCAAGCCCGGGTGGCACTCCGTGGGCGCCGCGCTGCGCGGGAAGTCGGGCCGGATCTACGCCGCGGTCAACCTGAACGCGAAGTACGTCGGCCGGGTCGACGTGTGCGCGGAGGCTGTGGTGCTCGGGATGGCCATCGCGGCGGGCGAGACGGGTCTGGACACGGTCGTCGCGGTGCAACGGGGGACCCGGGGCTCGAGGAACCCGCGCGGCCGGATCGTCCCGCCATGCGGCGTGTGCCGCGAGATGTTCAACGACTACGCCCCGAACCTGACCGTGCTCCTCGCGGGACCCAAGGGGAGCGTGGTCCGTCGTCGGGCGGAGGACCTCCTCCCCGACCGCTACGTGGACCCGTGAGGCACGGGCGGCGGACTCCGCCTCCGCTTCGTCCGGCCGTGCCGCCCCACGGCGTCGTCGGCTCCACGACGGAGCCGAGGCGCGGCGGTCCGGCCCTCGGTCTCCACCGTCGTCGGCGCGAACGAGAAGCATGCGATGCCCGCCAGCGTCAACCCGAAGGCAAGGAGGGTGCCGCCCTCCAGCGCGTAGCCTAGGGGTTGGACCACCTCGGTCATCGCAGGCGACGTGAGCGCCTGGAAGCTGGACGACGACTCGAACAGGACCACGAAGAGCATGACTCCGAACCCGAGGGCCATCCCGGCGAGGAACAGCCAGAGGCCCACCGCTCCCCTGCGCACCGTGGGTACCACGTCTCCCGGAACAACTCTCGGCCGCGCGGGCGCTTGAACCCTTTGGAACGTCGTTGGGAGCGGTTCGCTCAACCGTCGAACGCGGGCGCGATTCCGCGGCGGGATAGTCGGGGAGACCACGTTAAGTAGCGTCCCGGGGATGCATGGGCGTGGCCCATCGCTGCGGGGTCTGCGGCTACGAGTCGGAGGGGGCCGTGTGCCCCCGCTGCAACACGATCCTCCTCCGGGGCCAGGCCATCTGCCGAACGTGCGGGAAGCTGTTTCCGGGCCCGATCGCTGAGTGCGACGCCTGCGGCGCGTCCCTCGGCGCCGAGGAGACGAAGCCCTCGGACGCGGAGGCCGTACGCCTCCTGGCCTCCGTGCCCGGGATCTCGGACGCCCGGGCGCGGCAGCTCGTGGCCCGGGGGTTCCACGACTTCTCCGACATCGTTCGCCTCGCCCTCCCCGAGAGCGCCGTGCGGAAGGGGCTGCACCACGCGATCGCGCGCCGCGCCCTCCTGGCGGACCTCGTCCCCCAGGTGCCCGCGGTGGCCCGGGGCGACCGCTGCCCCGTCTGCGGCTCCCCGTGGCCCGCGGACGCGGACCGCTGCACGACCTGCGGCTCCGCGGCGTCCACGGAGCTGCCCGTCCAGGCGGTGGAGCAGAAGCTCGAGCAAGTCACGGGGGAGATCGTCGGGCTGTCCCAGGACGAGGACGTCCGGGAGCTGCCCGAGGACATCCGCCGCGAGCTCCTGGACGCCTTCGGCGGACTGGACCCCGAGGCCCTCGTCCGCGAGGAGTACCGCCGGCAGGTCGAGGCGTGGCGGGCCAAGGGCTTCGACGTGGCGCCCCTGGAGGACCTCCTCGCCTCGGACCTCGAGGAGTTCCGGGAGAAGAGCGTCCGCCTGATCCGCGCGCAGATCCTCAAGAAGGTGGAGGGCGGCGAGTTCCGCTGCCCCCTGTGCGACGTCGCCCTGCCGCCTCAGGCCGAGGCGTGCGAGAACTGCGGCGCGAAGTTCATCTGACCGCGCGACCACAACCCTAAATAGGGAGGGGGGCTGACGCCTCATCGTGCGCGGGCCCTACTCCGAGTACGCAGCGCCTCCCGTGTACATCTATCAGGAACCGCGGAGGCCCGGCGTCCGTTTCAGTTCGACGGAGATTCGCCAGCTCGCCATCGCGATCCTCGCCCTGAGCGGCGCCTTCACGGTCCTGTTCGTGCGCTACGATTTCGGCTACCTCTCCGACCCGATCATCCTCGCGTTCCTGTTCGGCGTCTCCCTCCTGTCCGTGGGGACGGGTGTGGGGCTGCACGAGATCATGCACAAGGTCGTCGCCCAGCGCTACGGCCTCTGGGCGGAGTTCCGCTATGACCTCCGCGGCCTCGCGCTCGCGTTCGTGTTCGCATTCGTCGGGTTCATCTTCGGGGCCCCGGGCGCGACGTGGATCTCCGGCCGGGTGACGCAGGAACAGAACGGGCGCATCAGCGCGGCCGGCCCCTTGACGAACATCCTCCTCGGGGCCGGCTTCTTCGTGGGCTGGATCGCGTTGCCCGCCGGAGGAGCAGTCTCCGGTCTGCTGTCCTTCGCCCTGTCGGAGGTAGCCATCGTGAACGTCGTCTTGGGCGGGTTCAACCTGGTTCCAATCTTGCCCCTGGACGGTGCGAAGGTCTGGGCCTGGAACAAGGGCGCCTGGATCGCCCTGGTCGCGATCGTCGTGGTCCTCCTCATCTTCATCTTCGCGCCGGGCACCATTCCGCTGTGACCGGGTTCACCGGTTGATCGTCGAGGCGAGGTAGCCCGCACCGAAGCCATTGTCGATGTTGACCACGGCCACGCCGGGCGAGCACGCGTTCATCATCCCCAGGAGGGCGGCGAGGCCGTCGAAGCTCGCGCCGTAGCCGACCGACGTGGGGACGGCGATCACGGGGACGTCGACGAGGCCCGCGACCACGCTAGGCAGCGCCCCCTCCATCCCCGCGACGACGACCACGACCTTGGCTCCCTGAAGCAGCTCCCGCTGGTCGAGGACCCGGTGGATGCCCGCGACCCCGACGTCATAGAGGCGGGTAACCCGGTTCCCGAGGACCTCCGCGGTGACCGCGGCCTCCTCCGCGACGGGGATGTCGCTCGTGCCCGCGGTGACCACGAGGACGTGTCCCCGCGTCGCGGGAGGCGTCTTCCCCGCGACGACCAGCCGCGCCTTCTCGTGGTAGACGACCGGCTCGCCGTCCAGGGCCGCCTGGATGCGCTCGTGGATCTCGGGGGACGCCCGGGTGGCCAGCGCGAGGGAGCGGGATGCCACCATGCGCTTCATGATGGCGACGATCTGCTCCGGTGTCTTGCCGGGGCAGTACACGGCCTCGGGGATGCCGCGGCGGATCTCGCGGTGGGAGTCAATCTTGGCGAACCCGAGGTCCTCGTACGGAAGGGCGCGGAGGGACTCCATGGCCTGCTTCACGGAGACCTTGCCCTCCTGGAGGTCCCGGAGCAGGCGTTCGACGGCCGCGCGGTCCATGGGCACCTCAGCGGACCTGCTCCCACTTCTCGAGCTCCAGGACGGAGCTCAGGGTGCCGCCCCGCTTGATCTCCTCGCGAATCCGGTTCTCCCGCTCGAGCACGTCGAGCGCGCGGTTGGCCATCTCCACGCCGAGCTCCTTGGGCACGACGATCACGCCGGACTCGTCGCCGACGATCCAGTCGCCTGTGTGGACGAGCTGGCCGCCGCACTCGATCTCCCCGCCGATCGTGCCCTGCCCCTTGGGCTCGCCCGCATGAGGGGACGTATGCTTGCTGAACAGGGCGAAGTCGAGGTCCCTGATCGCGTCGATGTCCCGCGCGCCGCCGTCGATGACCACGCCGGGTACGCCCTTCACGATGGCCGAGTTCGAGGCGAGCTCCCCCCAGACCGCGGTCGGGCCGCCGCCCACGTCGACCACGATGACGTCCCCGCGCTGGGCGCGGTCGATCGCCTCCACGGGCTTGGCCCAGTCCCCGTCCGCCGTCTTCACGGTCAGGGCGCGGCCCACGAGCTTCTGCCCGTGCTTGATCCGAGGCACGATGCCGTGCATGACCCCGCGCTTCTGCATGGCGTCCGCGATGTTCGGGGTGGAGACCTTCCGGAACGCCTCGAAGACGTCGGCCTCCGTGTACTTCTTGTACAGGCCCGTCGGAATGGCCTTCTTCTCGCGGATGGCCTTCTTGATCGTCCGGGTTGCCTTCGTGACGTCCGCCGCCTTGATGATCGCGCCGCCCACGATAATGATGGACGCGCCCGCCTTCACGGCCTGGGCCACGGTCTCCGAGTTCAGGCCGCCGGCCACTGCGACGGGCAGGTGGGACGCCTTGACCACGGCCTTGAGCTCCTCGAGGGGCGTGTGGGCGATCATCTGCTCGTCGATGGACACGTGCATGTTGAGGTAGTCCACGCCGAGCTTCTCCAGTTCGACGGCCCGCTTGGGCTTGTCCTCCACGCGCATGAGGTCGATCATGGTCTTCGAGCCGTAGCGTCGCGCGGCCTTCACGGCCTCCGCGATCGTGGCGTCGTCCGTCACGCCCATGATCGTGATCACGTCGGCCCCGGCCTTCGCGGCGATTTCGACCTCGAGGGCGCCCGTGTCCATCGTCTTGAGGTCCGCGACGATGGTCTGCTCCGGGAACGCCTTCTTGAGCGACCGCACGACCTCCATGCCTTCCGACTTGATCAGCGGCGTCCCGGCCTCGAGCCAGTCCGCGCCGCCCGCCACGGCCTCCTTGGCGGCCTGCAGCGCACGCTTCGCGTGCATGAAGTCGAGGGCCACGTGCAGGATGGGCTCCATGATCTCCCCCGCGAAGTAACCCGCGTGAGCGATAAGAACGTTCCGAACGGTCGAACGTCTAGCGGGTCGCCAGCTGGATTGTCTGGGTCACGTGGATCTCCGCGGCGTACGCACAGAAGCCCGTGTTCCAGTAGACCGTGTAGGTGCCCGCCTCGAGGGCCCGATCCACCGTCCCGTTGTACACGGACCAGTGGAACAGGAGCGGACAGTGGAGCAGGGGAGGCGGATACGGCTTGGACACGGTTCCATTCACGACGAGGAGGACGATCGGGCCGATGCCGTCGAACGCGGTCCATGCGCCCACGAGACGGACGCCGCTGGCACCCACGGTGAAGTGGGCGGCCCAGTGCTCCGTGGCATTGGCCGAGAAGACGGTCCCCCCAGGCACGGGCAGAGACTCCGGCAGCCCGCGGGAGAACGCCAGGATGGACGCGCCGCCTCCCGCGGCCAGGGCGACGACGGCCGCCACCGCGATCAGCAGTGCCCGGTCCTCGGGCTTCATCGGAATGCCGTGAGCGGCGTCCGCGCTGAAGGCTCTATCGGTTCCGTTCGGGAACGCCCTCCTCGATCGGGAGCCGGGACGGGCCCCTCGGCGCATGACCTGCTCTCATCTTTGATACTCGGCGCGGGCCCCTCAAATAGCCGCGGCCGGCTCCGACGACCCGTTAGCGATGCCCTCGAAGGAACGCGAAGCGGGTAGCGAACGCGAGCGGTGCGTCACGGGCATCGAGGGGCTCGACCACATCCTGAACGGGGGCATCCCCCGCGGCAACACGGTCCTCGTCTCGGGGAGCGTGGGCACGGGGAAGACGTCCATCTGCATCGAGTTCCTCGTGCGCGGCGCCCTGTACGGCGAGGGCTCCCTCTACCTGAGCGTCACGGAGCCGACGGACAAGCTCCTCCGCAACGTGATCCCCTTCGACTTCTGGGACGACAAGCTCGTGAAGCAGGGCAAGCTCCAGTTCGTCGACCTGCCTCGGATGTACGAGAAGCTCGGCATCGACAAGGACGAGCTGTCCCTGGAGGAGTCCCGCCTCCTCACGGACGCGATCATCGGCCTCGTCGAGGAGGGCCACATCCGGCGGCTCGTCCTGGACTCGGCCACCTCCGTGGCTTACCGGATCAAGGACCCCGAGCGCATCCGGGACTTCCTCCTGCGGCTGGGCCAGAGCCTGAGCGCGAAGGGGTGCACCTCGCTCCTCGTCGCGGAGATCGCCTCGCACACGGACGGATACTCGCGGTTCGGGCTGGAAGAGGCCATCGCGGACGGCGTCATCGTCACGGGCAACCTGGAACGCCGCGGCGACCTCCTCCGGACCCTCCAGGTCGTCAAGATGCGCGGCACGCAGCACAGCCGCGCGAAGTACGTCCTCGACCTCACGACGACGGGCGTCCTCCTCGTGCCCCTGCTCAAGGGCGGCAGCGTGTCCGGAGGTGCCTGAGATGAGCGTCTCGAGCGACGTGAACGACAAGCTGCAGGCGCTCCCCGAGGCGTCCGCGATCGCCCTCCGCCTGCGTGCGGAGCAGTACTTCGACGCGATCCAGGGCATCGTGGACCTGTTCGCGGCGAAGAAGGACCTCGACGTGGTCTACGTCACGACCACGGTCCCCGCGCAGAGCATCCTCAATGCGCTCGAGGTGCTCGAGATCCCCTTGGACCACGTCTGGTTCGTGGACTGCATCAGCCAGATCATGATGTCCACGGAGAAGCGGCACCCCCACGTGATCCAGGTGGAGAGCCCGACCATGCTGGAGAACATCATGCTCAAGGTGGAGTTCCTCCTGCGCAAGAACGAGGGGCGGAACGCCCTAGTCGTCCTGGACTCCATCAACTCCCTGGCCATCCACAACAACACGAAGATCCTGAGCGAGTTCCTGCACATCCTCGTGAACAACCTCCGCGCCCGCGGGGCCTACACGGTCATCTTCTCCATGCAGGAGTACGAATCGGACGAGATCCGGAACATGCTCGTCCTCGTGAGCGACGAGACCACGGAAGTGGCCTGAGGGAGCCCGGGATCGGGAGCCCTCGAGCGCCCGGGGGTATTTAAAGAGGGAAAGGGACCAGGACGGAACGGTCGTGTGATTTTGTCACATGGTCACGTTCCTCCATAGGAATAGCCAGAAAAGGGTGTTCTCAAAGGCGCATATTCACCGCGAAACGTTTAAGCGCGTGCGTCCGTCCCATAGGGTTTCATGCGGCGCAACCCGCCGCAGGAGGACAGAACATGAAAGCCATCATCCGCAAGGATGAACAGGCAGTGTCTCCCGTCATCGCGACGATTTTGATGGTCGCGATTACGGTGGTGCTGGCTGCAGTCCTATATGTGATGGTGTCGGGCTTGATCGGGGGACAGAACCCCGTGAGCAAGCCGGTCATCACGCTGCAGCTGAATACGAAGTCGACGTTGAGCGCGGACATCCTCGTCACGGGTGCCCAACCGGCGTCCCTTCCGACCAACTTCAAGGTGAACCTGCAGGTCGGAACGGCCTTTGGCGGAGCTGCCGCACTCACGACGGCCAACGCGAACACGACTGTAACGGTCGGTAGCGACACCTACCACGTTATGTGGCAAAACCCGGGCGGCTCGGGCAATGTCGTCGGCGGTGACCACTTCACGATCTGGTACCCGTCGGGCACCGTGCCGGCCGCTGGGACGTCCATCACGCTGCTCCTGATCTGGACGGACGGCAGCACGGACGCCCAGGTTACGTACCAGCGCTAAGCACCAGCAGTGAGGGCCCTCACGGCCCTCCCCTTACCTTTTCATTTCATCCGTCTAATCGGCCTCGCCCTACACTCTGAACGCGAAATCCTGTGCCGATGCGAGACCGCCGGACTTCGTATCGACTTTTGATAAGCGTCCAATAACACGGTTATCCCCGCCCCCGAGTCGAGCCTTCCGGAAGCGACGGGAGGCTAACCAGTGACCCTCACGAAGGATTCGCACGTTGCGCTAGAAGGAAGGACACCCCTCGGGAAGGGCTGGATGGCCCTCTCCCTGATCATCGTGGCGTTCGCCCTGCTCGTCTCGGGCGCGGTCGTCACCCCGGTGGCGCCGGGCGGCGGCGCGGCCGCGACGGCGAGGCTCGCGGCCTCCGCGTCGCCCCAGGCCCCGACCCCGCGCGACCTCACGTTCTACCTGCACAACAACACCCTGGCGAAGGACGTGGGCGGCGTGTCGACCCCGTACCTCTTCGACACCCTGCAGAAGTTCGGCACGAACAACACGATCACGAACGTGTTCGAGGCGAAGCAGGACTGGTACCTCTTCCCGGCCCTTGCGGGCAACCTGACCGCGAACGGCTCCATCTCCCTCCACATCTACGCGAGCGTCAGCGGCACCAGCCCGTCTCAGAACCCCACCCTCGCGGTGAGTGAGATCGCGGGGAACGGGACCACGCTCTGGTCCGACAGCCACGCCTTTGGGAACCTCGCTGCTTGGAACCAGCCCCACGACCTGATCCTGAACCTCACGGGCGTCCACCACACGTTCCAGACGGGCTCCACGATCCTCGTCGTCGTCGACGACCTCGTGGCGACGTCGCGGACGGTCACCCTGTGGTACAACGCGACCTGGGTGCCCTCCCACCTCGTCATCCAGTCGGACGACTACGCCCAGGTGGACAGCCTGGCGTTCCTCGACTCCCAGGGCACGCCCCGCGTGAACTTCGACCCCCTCGCGGCGAACAAGACGATCACGGTCCGGGTGAACGTCTCGGATCCCCTGGGCGGCTACGACATCGCCTGGGTGAACCTGACCCTGGTCCAGCCCGGCGGCACCTCCGTCCTCACCGCGGCCGCGATGACCCCGACGGCCGGGACGCCCCTGTCCTTCCTGTCGACGTACGAGCTGGCGTTCAACTACAGCGGGCACCCGGAGGGCCGGTACAACGCGACGGCCAGCGTGCTGGACAACAGCGGGATGTACCACTTCGCCGAATTCTACTCGACGGGGCCGTTCCTGGCCCAGTTCGCCTCCTTCTTCTACGTCGGAGGCCTGCCCCTGTACGTCAACGTCCGGGCGGTGGACTCCAAGGACGCCGCCCTCCCGGGCGCCGCGATCACCCTGCTGAGCGGCAACGTGGTCGAGGTCACCCAGGCCGCGGACACGAACGGCGGGACGAACTTCACCATGGCCATCGGGGTCTATGACCTGCGCGTGGTCTGGCAGGGCATCGACGTGGCGGACCAGACGCTGAACGCCACGGCCAACGTCTCCGCGGCGAGCCCCGTCGTCATCCCGTGCGCGGTGTACGACCCCACGTTCCACGCGGAGGACGCCCAGGGCGTCGCCCTCGCGGACGCCACCCTGCTGTTCATCCACCCGAACGGTCAGGAGATCGGCCCCTACCGCACGGACGCCTCGGGCGACGTCGTCCTGTCCCAGGTCCCCGTCGGCACGTACGGGCTGAGCGTATCCTGGCGCGGCATCGACGTCTACCACGGGAGCGAGACGGTGAACGGCAACGCGGTCCTCTCGTTCGAGACCGCGGTCTACGAGCTGACCGTGGTGACCCGGGCGGGCAACGGCCAGTCCCTCGCCGGCGCGTACGTGAGCGTAATCGACTCGAGCGGTCTCGTCTTCGACGCGAACATCACGGGGGCCGATGGCAGCGTCGTCCTGCGCCTGCCCACGGGCAACTACACGATCGAGGCACGGTACATCACGGTGGACCAGGGGTCCCTGTACGACTCTGGGCCGCGGTACCAGGCCATCGACGTGACCAGCTCCACGGCGGCCACGATGACCTTCAGCGACTTCCCGATGCCGCTGACGAGCACCCTGGACTTCCTGTTCGCGCTCGTCTACGGGATCACGGTCGCCGTCCTGCTGGCGGTCCTCTTCCTCGTCGTGCGCCGGATGAAGGGCGGGAAGCCGTCCGCCCCGCCGGTGGAACCCGAGAAGAAGGAGTGAGCGCGCCACGGTCCGGGCCCGCCCATTCCCTGGGCGGGCCTGGACCCCCTTTCCGTCTTCCCCCAGTCCGTGGTGCGTGACGACAGCCGGATCTCACGCCGGGGACGTCCACTTGAGCTCCTCGATGGGGAGCGCGAGGGACGTGATCGTCTCCGCGACGTGGCTGAACTGGGTCACGAAGTCCGCGGCGGTGCTCGCATCGGGGGCTTCGAAGATCACGATGGCATCCGGCTTGCCGAACAGGGCGAAGAACTCGTGCACCATGACGTTGTTCGGAAGCCGCGGGCGCTTGAACAGGCGGGTGGCCTCATCGAGCTGGCCCGGCATCACTCTGAGCTGCGAGACGAAGAGCATGGGCTCACGACGCGAAGGCATCCGGCCTTCGCTATTTAACCGTGTCCCGCCGCCTATCGCGCGCCGCTATGCGCCGCGGCCGCCCGGTGCGTCCGCACGTGGATCAGCCGGGACTGGACCACGGTCGTGCCCAGGACGTGGTCCGACCACCGCTGCCGGGGGTCGCCCTCCACGAGCATGCCCGCGATCGTGTCGAAGAAGGGGAAGATGAACCAGAAGATCTTGGGGATGTTGCGGACCGCGGCCTTCGCGAACGTCATGGGGCCGCGGGTCGGTCGGACCTCAAGGCCCATGATGTACTTCCCGCACGTCGCGCGGAAGATGGCCTCGCCGCCCACGGAGTACGCGTAGATGGCCGCACCGCCCAGGACCCCGTAGACCCACGCCGCCCGCTCCCCGTTGAAGTAGAGGAGCGTCCAGAGCGGCGCGAAGACGAACAAGAGGTCGATGATGTACGCACCGACGCGCCGCGCCCAGTGGCCCTGGAACGTGCGGTTGTGCCCGATGAGGTCGAATCCCGTCACCATGGGTGCATCCCGCGCGTTCCATCGGGGCTTTCGATATAAATAAGTTCATCCACGCGCGGGACGGGCGGTTGACAAACCGCGGCCACTCAGATCGCCCATCATTCATCACGGGTCAGCGTCGGTTGCATCATCACGGTGGCATCCCTCGGAAGACGCCCACCGCGTTTGAGCTTTGCCGTGTCCCGCCACCCTTAATGCCCCAGGGGGACATCGCGCCACCGTGTCGGACATCCGCCTGTTCGCCTACCACGCGGGGCAGTGCGACCCGAAGAAGTGCACGGCCCGCCGACTCGAGCGGATGGGCCTCCTGGCCTTCGTGCCGCGGATCGCGTCCCTCCCGGCGGGCAGCGTCCTCCTCACCCCCGAAGGGGGCCGCGCCCTCTCCCGTGCGGACGCCCCGCGCGCCCGGCGGCACGGTCTCTCCGTCCTGGACCTGAGCTGGAACGTCACGCAGAAGGTCGGCGGGTTCCCCGCCGCGCCCAAGACGGTCGGACGGGCCCTCCCGTTCCTCGTCGCGGCGAACCCCGTGAACTACGGGAAGCCGTTCCTGCTCTCGAGTGCGGAGGCGTTCGCCGCGGCCCTCACCATCCTGGGGGAGGAGGCGCACGCCCGGGATGTCCTCGCCAAGTTCGCATGGGGGGAGCAGTTCCTCACGCTCAACCGGGAGCCCCTGGAGGCCTATGCGAAGGCGGCGGACAGCGCGGGCGTCGTCGCGGCGCAGGCCGAGTTCATTTGAAATCGGGCGGGAGCAGGTCGGGGATCCCGTCCTTGATCTCGTAGCGGTGGTTGCAGGCCTTGCAGAACAGGGAGCCCTCGAGGATCTCGTCCTTCTCCACGTCCACCTTGAGCTCCAGATCCCCCTTGCAGACGGGGCAGCAGAGGATCTCCATGAGGTCCCGCTTCATCGGCTTCCCGCATGGCCCGCGGCGACTTAAGCCCATTGGGCGCCCGGGATGTTCGACCCCCGTGCCAAAAACCTCTTGGCCCTCCGCGGTCCGTAGTCGCAGCCGGTCGAGGCAGGCGCCCTCCATGGATTCCCGGGAAGCCATAAATAGGACGTCCCTTATCGAGCAGCCTCTTCGGAGTCGTGTACCCAGTGGATGAACGGAAGAGCTGGCTCCGCGAGAACTGGCGCATCGGCCTGATCCTGGTCCTGATCCTCGGCCTCGCGCTGTTCCTGCGCGTGTACTTCGTCTACAACGAGTTCGCGCCCGCGGGGTACTGGACCGGCGGAGGCGACTACTCCGGCGGCTCGGACCCCTTCTACTGGGAACGCGCCCTCCTCTATTCGTTCACCACGGGCAAGGAGATTGCCCGGGACTACGCGATGAACTACCCCATCGGGTTCCCGGACGTCCGGCCGCCCATGTTCGACTGGTTCAACCTCCTCTCGGGCTACGTCATCTCGCCCGCCTTCGGAGGCAACTCGTGGTTCGCCATGGTCTGGATGCTCAACATGAACGCCGCGATCTTCGGCGTCCTCGCGATCATCCCGACCTACCTCATCGGGAAGGAGGCGTTCAACCGGCGCGCGGGGATCTTGGCGGCCCTCCTCCTCGCAATCAGCGCGGCGTCCCTCCAGCGGAGCCACGCGACGATCGCCGTCCACGACTCGTGGACCCTGTTCTTCGTGATCTGCGCGTTCTACTTCTACCTCCGGTCCCTGAAGACCCTGAACCGTAGGCGGTGGGTGGAGAACTGGTTCCAGCCCAAGATGGTCTCCGGCGGCCTGCGCGCCTTCCTGAAGGAGAACCGGAAGAGCGTCCTGTACGCCTTCATGGCGGGCCTCAGCATCGCGGTGACCGCGCTGTCCTGGCAGGGCTGGGCGTACGTGCCCGTCATCCTGGTCCTCATCTTCCTCGTCGAGGTCCTCCTGGACCGGATCCGGAACCAGGACGCCATGGGGGTCACCCTCCTCTTCATGATCATCTTGGCGGTGCCTCTCCTCGTCTCGTTCCCCTGGTATCTGGTCCGCGGCCAGATCAAGACGTGGTGGGACGTGCCCTTCTACCTCTTCCTCGTGGCCTCCGCGCTCGGCCTCGTCTTCACGGTCACCCGGGACTACCCGTGGACCCTGGTCATCCCCGCGACGTTCGCGGCCGGCGGCGCCGGGCTCCTCGTCGGCTTCACGGTGAACCCGTCCCTCCTGTTCGCCTTCTACAGTGGCGCCGGGTACTTCGTGAAGAACAAGGTGTACCAGACCATCGCCGAGGCGCAAGAGCCCGGGATGTCCGAGCTCATCCTGAACTACGGCTGGTTCACGTTCTACGTCGGCTTGTTCGCGATCGCCTACATGATCTGGCAGATGCCGCGGCGCAACAACCCCGCGTACACCATGCTCGTCATGTGGACCGCGGGCGCCCTCTTCATGGCCCTCGCCGCGGCGCGGTTCCTGTTCAACGCGGCGGCCGTCATGGCCATCGCGACCGGCTATGCGTTGGACCTCGTCCTGGACTGGGGCGGATTCGGGCAGCTGAAGCGGACGTACCACTCCCTGGCCGAGGGCTCCTGGCGGAACGCCATCCGGAAGAGCGTCAAGCCGCGGCACGTGATCGTCGTCCTCCTCATCGCCCTCCTCGTGTTCCTCCCCAACGTCTGGTTTGCCGTGGACGCGGGCATCCCCTACGAGCAGAAGGGGGTCTATGACAAGCAGATCCAGGGCCTCCTGCCGTCCTTCCTGCAGGCCCCCGGCTTCAGCACGGTGGGGGCGGGCAGCACGTTCTACCTGGGGGCGTTCGGGTACTCCCTGCCCAACGAGAGCCAGTACTTCCCCGCGGCGTACCAATGGCTATCGACCCAGGACACGAACCTGCCCCTCGTCGACCGCCCCGCGGTCATGGCCTGGTGGGACTACGGGTTCGAGATCGCGGAGCGGGGCGGACACCCCGTCGTCGCGGACCCGTTCCAGAACGGCTACGCGATCTCCGGGCAGTTCATCCTGTCCCAGAACGAGACGGCCGCGATCTCCCTCCTGGCCCTCCGGATCATCGAGGGCAACTACCAGCGGAACGGCGGCCAGCTGAGCCCCGCCGTCTCCCAGCTCCTGACCGGCGCGGGGATCAGCCCGGCCGTGGTCCTCTTCGCCTTCCGGAACCCCGGGTCCCTCATCCCGATCATCCTGGGCAACCCCAACCTGTACGGGCCCTGGGACTCCAACATGCAGTTCCTGAACGCCCCCTACATCTACCTGAGCCAGATCTTCCTCGCGAGGCTCACGGAGGACCAGCTCGTCAACCTGTACCAAGCCCTCTGCACCGCGACGAACACGTCCATCGGCTACTTCATGGCGGACACCCGGCTGTTCCCCATCAGCGCGACGAACACGGGGATCTTCTACGCCCCCGCGAAGCTGTCCGACCACCGCACGGTCACCCTGTACAACGGCCAGGTCCTTCCCGTGGACTTCTTCCAGATCCTCGCGAACACGAACAGCGCGCAGAACATCCCCATCCAGCTCGTCCAGCCGACGGACCAGGTCTCCTCGACCACGATCCAGTACCAGCCCATGTTCTACAACTCCATGTTCTATCGGGCCTTCGTCGGCTACTCCCCCTCCGCGGTCGGCTCCACGGACAAGGGCATCCCGGGCCTGGACCAGGCCCTCGCCTCCTACCTGCCGGAGCCCGCGTGGAACCTGACCCACTTCCGCGTCGTGTACCGGACCGCGTACTACAACCCGTACACGGACGCGTCGAACCACACGGGCGCGTGGCGCGCGATCAACTACGACCAGGCCGCCGCGCTCCAGGCGCAGATCTCCGCGGGGACGGCGACCGGCGTCGTGGACATGAGCACCCTGACGGACATCCAGAATGGGATGGTCATCCTGCGGTACTACCCCGGCGCCTACGTGAACGGCACGGTCACCGTGGGCGGCCTCCCCCTGGCCAACGTGCACATCACGGTGACCGACGAGCTCGGGACGCCGCACGACGTCACGTCGACGGACGCGAACGGCCACTACAGCGTGATCGTACCCTTCGGGAACGTCACGCTCACCGCGAGCGTCGGGACCCTGGACAACCGGACCCTCGTGGGCGCCACCACCCTGGCTACGGCCACGTTCCCGGTCACGGAGGACCAGGCCATGCGGGTCAACCAGGACCTGAACGGGGACGGCGTGCCCGACTGGCTCATCACGAAGGACCTGGCCGTCGCGCCCCGGTCCATCCACGGCACGGTGTACCTCGACACGAACTACGACAGCACGTTCGACGAGGGCGACCAGGTCGCGCCCGGGGCCGTCGTCCAAGTGAGCGCGGAGGCCCTCGACCAGCAGGCCACGGCCACCGCGGGCCCCACGGGGGCCTATGCCATCCCCGACCTCACGACCGGGCTGTACCGCGTCACCGTGACGTACCGCGGACACACGGTCGGTTCCTCGGTCATCCAGGTCGGGACGTCCACGAACGCCCTGCAGGACATCGCGATCCCCTTCTCCCTCGTCCACGGCGTGACCGTGGACGCGGGCGGCGCCGCCCTGGGGAACGCCACGGTCCTCCTCACGGACCGGGCTAACGGGACCACCCTGGACTACGTCACGAACTCCACGGGCGTGTACGGCTTCGGCCCGCTCCTGGCGGGCAACTACACGATGAAGGCCGTCTCGGGCAGCCTGTCCTCCATCCCCATGGACTTCACCCTCGGGGCCACGGGCCTCACGACGAACCTGACCCTGGTCCCCTCGGGAGGCGTCGCGGGGACGACCCTGCTCTTCGGCACGACCCTGCCCTTCGCGACCCTCTACTTCCAGGAGGCCTCGACGGACTACGTCATCGCCACGGCGACGTCGGACGCGAGCGGCCGCTACGGCCTCTCCCTCCCCGCGGGCGACTGGAACCTGAACGGCCGGCTGTACCAGGGGCTCGGCCTCTACGCACCCCTGGGCCCAGTGACCGTCCGTCCCGGGCAGACGACCGCGTACAACGGGAACTTCGTGGACGGCGGCCGGGTGACCGGAACGGTCAGCGCGACGGGCCAGACGGGGGACCTCCGCGCGCACATCGGCTTCCTCTCCAGCGCGGGGGACTGGTGGATCCGCTCCGCCTTGGGGAACATGTACCTCGCCTACCTGCCCACGGGGACCTACTCCCAGGTCGCGAGCGTCTCCGGCGCCATGTACACGGGCAGCCTCGGCGTGACCCCCTCGACGTCCCAGGATCTCATCCTGACCAACGGCACGAGCCTCTCCGGGGACGTGTACTGGGACCAGAATGCGAACGGGCGCGTGGACACGGGCGAGGGCATCGCGGGCGCGCGGATCGCGCTCACGGACACCACGGGCCAGCTCGACGTCGCGGTCGCCGACAGCACGGGCGCCTTCACGATCACCCTGTACTCGAATCGGACGTACACGGGCACCGTGACCGCGGACGGCTTCGCGCCGCGGGCCGTCGGGCCAGCGACCGCCGCGGAGATCGGGCCGGGCGTCGCTTGGAACCTGACCCCGCTTCCCGTCTCCGTCTCCGGGACCGTCTTCCTCAACGGCACGCCGATCCTCAACCGCGCGCTCGGGCTCCATGCGGTCGCCGAGGGCGGCGGCGCGGTCTCCGTGGACGGGGCCACGTACTCCGACGGCAGCTACTCCCTCTCCCTGACCCCGGGAACGTACCGGATCGTCGTGGACGAGAACGCGACCCTGGGCTCCGACGCGTGGCGCTACCAGAACCGGGCTCTCGACACCCTGGTCCTGTCCGTGGCCGAGGGCAGCGCGACCCACGACCTGACCCTGGTCGCGCGGGCGCTCGTAACGGGCAACGTGACCCTGGGGAGCACCCCGGTGGGCGCCGCGGTCCAATTCCAGGGACTCGACGACACGACCCTCACGACGACGGCCCAGGGCTTCTCCACGTACCTCCAGGCGGGCACGTACGCCGTGTCCGCGAACCGGACCGCGGGGGGCGCGCACTACGAGGTCCTCCAGAGCGTGGCCCTCCCGGTCTCGGGGAACCTGAGCCTCGCGCTCGGCAACGCGACCCAGGTCACGGGCCTCGTCACCTACCAGGGCCTCACCCTGACGACGCCCATGCAGCTCACGTTCACCCGCCAGGAAGGCGGCACGTTCTCCGGGATGAGCACGACCGCGGGCGACTTCACGGCGTACCTGGTGCCGGGCAACTACACGGTCTCCCTGGACAACACCTCGTCCGCGACCGTCAGCGGCGCGACCCTGTACTTCCGGTACGCGTTCCAGGGCAACCTGACCGTGCCACCGGGGACCTCGTCCCTCGTGTACACGGTCATGACCTCCCGCTCCCTGGACAACACGACGGTCACGGGGACCGTCTACCTGAACGGGGCGGGGGCCGACGCCTCCCTGTCCTTCATCGCGGAATCGGGCGGCGCGCTGAACGCCACGACCACCGCCGCGATGGACGGCACGTACTCCGTGTCCCTGGCTCCCGGCGCGTACGTCCTCTACGCGACCCGGACCGTGGGCTCCGCGGCCTTCCTCGGGAGGGTGAACGTGCCCCACGCCGCCTCCTTCGGCAACCCGATCGTCCTGGATTCCGCGTTCCAGCTCTCCGGGGTCACCCTGGACCCCGCCGGCGTCCCCGTGACGGCCGGCCTGAACGTCACGGGCGCGGCCACCCTGTCCCTGACCACGGGCTCGAACGGCGCGTACCAGGTGCTCCTCCCCGAAGGCACGTACACGCTGACCGCGGACCGCAGCCAGACGGAGCAGGGCATGGTCGTCTCCTACCAGGGGACCGCGACGTTCACCCTGGCCTCGGACACCGTGGTCAACCTTCAGCTCGGGCGCGTGGAGCAGCACTCCGTCACCCTCACCTGGGACGCGACCGAGAACCGCACGGTCCCCGCGGGCGGCGCTGTGACGTACACGATCACCGTGGCCAACACGGGCAACCTGCAGGACACGTTCGCCCTCTCCGGGAGCACGGCCGGCTGGACCTTCGCCTTCTCCCCCGCCACGATCACCCTGAACTACGGGGCGGCGCCCCATTCCGTGCCCGTCACGGTGACCATCCAGTCCCCCGCGAACGCGCTCGTGGCCCACCCGCCCGTGACCATCACAGCCACGTCCACCGCGGACAACACGGCCCAGGGTAGCGTCGTGGTCGACGTGGGGATCGTGCGCACCCGCGGCCTCACGGCCCAGGGGGATCCACTCTCCGGGACCTTCGACGGGCCCTACCTGCACTACACGGTGAACGTCCGGAACACGCGGAACGCGCCCGCGCCCGCGGACGTGTCTGTCCCGCACACCCGCGACATCGTCGCACCCGGCTGGAAGGCCCGCCTCGGGGCCGCGGGCAGCGGGCCGCTGTCCGGGCTCACCCTGACCAACCTCACCGTGCCGGCGAACTCGACCGCGAGCGCCCGGCTGGTCCTCAGGAGCGCGGGGGCCCACGGCGGGACCACCGTGGTCCTGAACGCGGCCGCCGTGGATACCCCCTCCGTGTCCGCCCAGACCGTCTACACGGCGACCCTGCCCGCGCTCACGGTCCCCGCAGGCGCCAGCGTGAGCGGGAGCGGCGTGTCCCTGTTCGTGCCGCCCAACGTCCTCCTCTTCGCCGCGATCGGCGGGGCGGGGGCCGCCCCGATTTCCGCCCCGTACCTGACCCCGCGGGGGCGATGACCACCCGCAGGGTCCTCCCCGCCCCGGGCCTCCTGGCCGGCGTCGGCGGCGCCCCGGCCGCGTCCCCCGCCCCGGCGAGCTCGAGTGCCATCCGCCGCAGCCCGTAACAGACGCCGAGCGACCGCCCGCCGAGACGGAAGATCCCCGGATCCACGCGCGGCGCGCCGTCCGCGTACACCGACGCGGGGCCGCCGCTGAGCACGAGCGCATACGGATTCCGTGCCCGCACCGCCTCGGGCGAGATCGCGTGCCCGACGAGCTCCGAGTAGACGCGGCACTCGCGGACGCGGCGCGCGATCAGCTGCGAGTACTGGCCGCCGAGGTCGACGACGAGCACGGGCCGTTCCTCGGGGCCTGGGAACTGCAGGACCTGGGCGCCCTCAGCGCCGCTAGTTCGGGGCCTCCTTCGTGATCGTCACGTCGTGCGGGTGCGACTCGCGCAGCCCGGCCGCCGTGATGCGCACGAAGCGTGCGGCCTTCATCTCCTCGATCGTCGCGGCGCCGCAGTAGCCCATCGCCTGGCGCAGGCCGCCGACGAGCTGATGGACGATCGGCGCCAGCGCCCCCTTGTAGGCGACCCGGCCCTCGATCCCCTCGGGCACGAGCTTCTCGACGTCCTCGATGTGCACGACACCTCCGGCCGCGAAGCCGGCCGGCAGGTCAACGGACCGGTGACCTTTTCTGATCTGCCCGTGCACCGAGCGGCGCCCGCGCCGCAACTCGGCCAACACACCGACGAGGTCTTGTCCGAGCTCACGTGACGGGAGGGAGCCGGGGGGCGGGAGAGATCCGCCGACCTGGCGATTACGAGACGGAGTGCTAAAGCATTGGCTTTAAAGGCTGTTCCCCAGTCCGCAAGTGGTCGGATACAGGCTCGTTGGGCGGTAGTTTTTACCGCCATTGCCACCTCGCTGAATCGTAATCCTGAGTCGGAATCGGATTACGATTCGCTGCCTTGGTCCAGCAGCCGCTCCGGACACTCTTAGTATGCACCATCATGCGTCCGCGATTCCGCCCGGCGTTGGCCCCCCCGCCACGGCGAGCGCCTCGCGAAGCGACCTGTAAATCTTGACAGTAGGCAAGCCATGAGTGCACACGGTAGCCTCGGTTGTCGGTTCAAGGACCGACGGCTGTGCCGCCCGAACCGGGAGGGAGGACAATTCCGATGCCGCAGTATTCCGCTCAAGAAGGCCTGACAGTATCATGCGAAGAGCTGGCTTGTTCCAGTATGCTCATCCTTCAGGCCCTCCTGGAACTCCTGTCAGAGAAAGGCCTGCTCAACTGGAAAGACGTGCACGAACGCGTGGAAGGGCTTAGGCGGG
>OFHG01000096.1_pt1 | contig 40394 bp, 43 predicted proteins | sample 1521931 | NCBI WGS metagenome assembly OFHG01 (sample SAMEA2468438, study PRJEB22500) | soil metagenome | biome: Glassland; feature: Farmland; material: Clay | place: Australia | collected 2013-01-31 | depth 0.55 m
CGCTTGATCCGCACGCCCTCCGCCAGGGGCGGGTACAGGGCGGCGCGCCAGCGGCGCTCGTACTCCTCAAGGGGCACGCCGTCGAGCAGGGGGTCCGCCCCGGGCATCCCCGCGATGCGTCCCGCGAGCATGGAGACGTTGATGCCGCCCCCGTTCGTGGCCATGACCATGCCCGCGGAGTCGCCCGCCAGGAGCACGTGGCCCGCCACGGTCCGGTCGACCGGCCCGAGGACGGGCACGTATCCGCCCGTGGCCTTCCCGCCCCGGATCCCGCGGGCCGCGAGGAACTTCTCGTACAGGGCGCGCAGGTTCCCGTGGAACCGTTCCCAGGTTCCCAGGCCCACGTTCGCGCAGTGGGCTTTCGGGATGATCCAGGCGTAGCCGCCCGGAGCCAGGTTCCCAAAGAACATCTCCGTGGCATCGCTGAAGTCGCCCTCCGCCGTCGCGCTCATCGCCGGGGCGGAGACGGGCCAGGGGAGACCGGCGCTCTGGGCCACGGTGGAACGGGGCCCGTCGCATCCGATGACCACCTGGCCCTCGAAGACGCCGCGGCTCGTGTGGACCTGCGTCCCGTGCACCCGCGTGACCACGGTCCCCGTCAGGCGCTCGGCACCCTCCTGCACGGCCTGGTCCGAGATCCCCTGGTCCATCTTGTCGCGGCGCACGGTGTATCCCCGGAACGGGATGTCGTAGGCGCGACCGCGGGGGGACCAGATGCGGATCACGGGCGTGTCGATCTCCTTCACGCGGTGCGGCGCCTCCATGAGGTCCTCGATCTCGCTCACCGTGGGGAAGATGTTGCGCACCTCCTCGTCCGAGGCGACGTACTCGCCGCACTGGACGGGGACGCCGATCTCCCTCCGCTTGTCGAGCAGGAGGACCTTGAGCCCCCGACGGGCGGCGTACCGCGCCGCGGTGCCCCCGGCAGGGCCCGAGCCCACCACGATCACGTCATAGGCCACGGGGGCCACCTCAGTTGTCCCGCGTGAGGACGAAGTCCACGAGGCGGAGCATGTTCACCTTGGCCTCGCTCGGCGGGAGGGGCGCGATGGCCTGCTTCGCGAGCTCGCCGAAGTGACGCGCGTCGGCCCAGGCCTTGTCCACGGCGCCGGAGGTGCGGAGCACGGTGAGGGCCGCTTCCAGCTCCCCGTCCTCCTTCCGGTTCTTGCGGAGGATCCGGGCCAGTTCCACCTTGTCCACACGGAGCCCGTCGTTCAGGGCGTGGATGGCCGGGAGGGTCACGTTGCCCTCCTTGAGGTCCGTGCCCGCGGGCTTGCCGAGCCGGGCGTCGTCCCCGATCACGTCCAGGATGTCGTCCACGATCTGGAACGCGATGCCGAGGTACAGGCCATAGTCGCCGACCGCCTCGACGTCCTCGAGGCGCGCGCCCGCGAGGAGGCCGGCGATCTTCGCGCCGGCCATGATCGGGAGCGCGGTCTTGCGGCGGATGATGTCCACGTACTCGTCCTTCGTGACGGACGTGTCGAAGGCATGGCGCTTCTGGCGGATCTCGCCCTCGGCCAGCGCGGCGCACGCGTTCGCGGTGAGCTCGACGATGTTGGGGTCGAACTTGCCTCCGATGCCGAAGGCCTTGACGAACAGGAAGTCGCCCGTCACGAGGGCGTTCTGCAGGCCGTACTTCTTGTAGGCCGCAGGCCGACCCCGGCGCATCTCCCCGCCGTCGTTGATGTCGTCGTGGATCAGGGTGGCGCTGTGGATGAGCTCGAGGGCCGCGGCGAGGTCCACGGCCTGCTGGATGTCCTTGCCCCCGAGGGCCTTGAAGGAGAGGAGGGTCACCGTGGGGCGGATCCGCTTCCCGCCCGCGGCGATCACGTAGGTCGCGATGTCCGTCAGGAGGCGTTCCTCGGATACCACGCTCTCACGGATCCGCTGCTCGACCAGGGCGAGTTCCTTGAGAACGCCGAAATCCCACACGGTCGTCATCGGATTCGACCTCCCACGCGCCTGCAGTCGCGTCTAGGACCGGGCCATATATAACGGTTTATTAACGCGCCGGTACCTAGTGCCGCAGGAGATACCCCGGTCCCTAGGGAGGCGAAGTAGCTCCAAGATACGTATTATGCGTGCTGCCGCGTCGGGACCACTTCGGCAATCTCCGCACTGCCCGTGGCCACGCGTCGGATGGCCGGAGCGATGGCGTCCAGGAACGTGTGGATCATGTCATCCCGCTTCCCAATCCAGTCCGCCATCATCACGATGGGCATCATGATCGTGAGGAACGGGTAGAACAGGGTCTCGTCGTGGAAGTCCCGGTCCACGAGCTCCAGCGCCTTGGACGTCAGCGCCGCGATCCGGCGCAGGTGGAGGTCGTAGTCCTCCAGGGTGAGCACGGGGTTGTAGCCCCGCAGGTTCGTGATCCCCTCGAGCTCCCGGCTCCGCATGGCGATCAGGGAGAGGTTCCCGATCCCGTTGCGGAGGTCCTGGTGGATGCTGGTCACGTGGTCCATGAGGATGATCGCCGTGTCGTAGTAGTACCAGCCGGAAAGGAAGTTGTCCAGCTTCCGCAGATCGTAGTCCCGGTCCGCGAAGGCCATGTCGATGAAGTTGTACCGCACCGTGGCGGAGACGTGGGCCCCGAGCTTCTCCCACCACGTCATGTCTCCCTGGGGCTCGTAGAACGCGCTCGCGACCCGCTGCATCTTGGACAGGCTGAATCCCGGGTCCTTCTGGAACATGGTCAGGGCCTGGCCCAGAGCCACGCGCTCGTCGAGGACCTCCATCTGGTAGAAGAAGTCCGCCCCGTGGGGCGAGTGGTTCCAGAGGGCGTTGAACGCCTTCGTGATGCTGTTCATCAGGTCGAAGAGGGGCACGTGCTCCTGCTTCAACATGGAGACGAGCCGCTTCACGAACACGGTCTCGTCGAAGTCGGGGTCCACCATGGCGCTGAGGACCATGTGGTGGAGGTCCTTGGCCTCCAGGTAGGCGTAGCTCCCCTTGTCGATGAGGTCGTCCAGGATCCCGATCATGCACTTGTGGAGGATCTTAGCCGTGAGGGCGTTGTACAGGTTGTCCGCGGTCATGTGGCGGCGGTAGTCCTCGGACATCATCGTGGCGCCCGCGGCGAAGCGCAACGTCTGGAGGTAGTTCCACGTCTCTCCCTGGTCTTCCCAGAAGGCGCTGGGAGGCAGGTTGGGCGGCCGCAGCGGAAGGCCGAAGCTCGTGGAACGGTCCTTCATCTGGAGCAGCATCTCGTACACGTTGGAGACGTGCTGCCGCAGGATGCCCTTCTCGAAGCCGAAGTCGTGGAAGTCGAAGAGGCCCTCGGCGTAGCCCCCGAGGCGCAGCACGGTGTGCGATAGGAGTTCGACGTCCTCGCGGTTGATCCCGAGAACCTGGTAGGCTTGGACCGTCAAGGCCGCAACCAACCACGGGCTGGGCCTCATCCCGGATATAGGGGCACGACGACGTTATCCGTTCCGATTCTCAATCATGAGAATGGACGGATGGAGGGAGTCGGAATCCCCCCTGATAACGGACGAAGACCACTTAAATAGTCGGGGCCCACCGGGGGGACCGTCGATCCGGTCGAGGAGGCAATCCTCTGGCCACCGAGCCCAACGTTGTCGGCATCCTGAGCGCCGTCAGTGCGCTGTTCCTGTCCCTCCTCGTGCTCATCGCGATCTGGCGGCAGAAGACGCACAAGATGTTCCAGAAGCACATCTTCCTGTTCGCCACGTTCCTCCTGATGTGCGCGGTCATCTCGAACACGCTCATCTCGATCTACATCACGCAGCCGAGCGTCGCCGACCCGAATGCGCTCGCGGAGAGCATCATCCTCTCGAAGAAGGTCCAGGCGACGTTCGACTACGCGTTCAGCATCACGATCGGTGCGTTCATCGTGGTCGCAACGACGCCGGAAATCACGACCCGGCGGGATTTCCTCCGCTACATGGGAAACGAGTTTCCGAACTCGTACGTCTTCTACACCTTCATCATGGCCCTCGCGGTCGTCGCCATCTACATCTCCCCGGAGCAGATCGATCTCTCGCGGTATCCCCTGGTCACCATCCAGTTCGAGCCGTACTTCCTGTTCATCAACGGCGTCGCCGTCGCGACGCTCACCCTGTACGCGCCGTACCGGTTCATCACCCACATGCGGCGCACGAACGCGGGTCCCGACGTGCGCCGGGACACCTACCTGATCATCGCGGGCATCAGCGGTTTCGCCATCGGGGAGCTCCTGTTCGAGATCATCCTCCCGAACTATGGGGTCGATCTGCGCGCGCCCGGCTTCGTGGCCGAGATGGCCCTCATCGGCCTCATCGCGTTCGCCACCCGCGAGAAGTCGTTCCTCCAGGAGCTCATCGTCCCCATGGCGGAGGAACAGTCCGCCACGAAGCCCACGTATGACCTGGAGAGGGGCCGCACGTACGCCATCCTGGAGCGGGACGGCGCGCGGAGCTTCGAGATCTTCCGGGACATGGTCACCCACGGGGCCCAGGGGCTCTGCATCAGCCGGCGCTCCCCGAAGACGATCATGGCGGGCTACGGGCTGGAGAAGACGCCCATCCTCTGGCTCAGCCGCGTGGCCACGGAGAAGAACTCCGTCCGGCCCTCGCCGCCGGAGAAGGTCGCCCTGGCCATCGAGCACTTCATCGACGTCGGCGAGAACGCGGTCGTCCTCCTCGACGGGTTCGAGTACCTTATCGCCCACAACGACTTCAGCTCCGTCCTCGCGCTGCTCCACGACCTGAACGAGATTGTCGCCCTGCACGAGGCCATCCTCCTGGTCCCCATGGATCCGTCCGCCTTCCAGGAGCGGGAGTTCGCCCTCATCCGACGGGAGGTTCAGCTCCTAGGCCCCCTGACCGCGGAGGCCGAGGAACTGGAAGACATCACGGCCTAGCCGACCGTCGGCCGGATTCTCCGTACGTCAACCTTTTATTCCGCCGCCCGGCTCGCACGCCCATGGCCACCGACGATCCGGAGCTCGAGGCCATCCGGGCCCGCAAGCTCCAAGAACTCCTGAACTCCGCGTCCACTCCGGCACCCACCGTGGCGGTGAGCGCCAGCGGGAAGCCCGTCCTCTTGACGGACGCCACTTTCGACTCGGAGGTCCGCAAGCCTGGCGTCCTCCTCGTGGACTTCTGGGCCGCGTGGTGCGGGCCCTGCCTGCGCGTCGCGCCCACGCTCGAGACCATCGCGAAGGATCAGGCGGGCAGGATGCGCCTCGGGAAGCTGAACGTGGACGAGAACCCGCGGACCGCGCAGCGCTTCCAGGTCATGTCCATCCCCACGATGCTGCTGTTCAAGGACGGGAAGCTCGTGGACGGCATGGTCGGCGCGATGCCCCGGCCCCAGATCGAGGCGTTCCTGAGGAAGTGGACCTGATCACTTCGCGAGCGGGCCGGACGGCCGCGGCTTGGGCTCCTTGAGCTGGGCCTTCAGGGCCGTCACGATTCCCCGGAAGGCCTTGGCCGCGGGCGAGTCGGGATGCTCGAGGACGAACGGCTTCCCCGCGTCGCCGCCGACGACGATCTGCGGGTCGAGGGGGATCCGCCCGAGAAACGGAAGGCCGAGCTCCTTCGCCGCAGCCTCCCCGCCTCCGACTTTGAACACGTCGATTTCCTGGCCGCAGTGCGGGCACACGAGGCCGCTCATGTTCTCCACGACGCCGAGGACGGGCAGGTTCACCGCCTTGGCGAAGCTGATGCTCTTGCGGACGTCCAGGAGGGAGACCTCCTGGGGGGTCGTGACAACGATGGCGCCGTCCGCGTCCGGGATTTCCTGGGCGATGCTCAGCGGCTCGTCGCTCGTGCCCGGCGGCAGGTCGATGACCAGGTAGTCGAGCTCCCCCCAGTCCACGTCGGAGAGCATCTGCTTGAGGGCCTTGATCTTCAGCGGGCCGCGCCACACAACCGCCGTGTCGCGGTCGATCAGGTGGGCCATGGAGATCACCTTGACCCCGTTGGGGCCCGTGACGGGCTCCATGAGCGTCTCGTTGCCCACCTCCTTGGACACCACCTCGGCGTCCTCCACGCCCATGATCATCGCGATGTCGGGGCCCGTGACGTCCGCGTCGACGAGGCCCGTCTTGCCTTCCTTGGCGAGGACGCAGGCGAGGTTCGCGGCGACGGAGGATTTTCCAACGCCGCCCTTCCCCGACATGACCACGATCTTGTGCTTGATCCGGCCCATGCGCTGGGCCATCTTCATGCGTTCGCGCATGGCCGCCATGATGTGAGGCGGGACGGCAGTGGTGTCGAGCTCCTCGGGCACGAGGTCACCTCGGGGGAACGGCGAGACACATGTGCCTTCCTATTAAAAGGTGCGGGAATGGGCAGCGAAAGCCATGGAGGAGGCGAGGGATTTCACACGTTCCACGACGGTCTGCGCCGAGGGATCCGCGGGGAGCGCCGCGAAGAGCTCGGCGAATCCGTCCACCGCGTCGAAGCCCGACCGGCGGTCGAAGTCTCGGGCGCGCGCCCACAGGGGATCATCGTCGGGAAGAAGACCGTGGCGCTTCAGGTTGCCCAAGGCGAACCCGTTCGTCACGCTGCGGCTCACGTTCTGCCATGACTCCCGGGAACGTCTTCGCGAGTTGCCCTCGATCCATACGCGGAAGAACTCGTGCGCGCGGCCGTCGAAGCCGCTGAGGAAGGCGATGTCGTCCGCGTAGATGTCCTGCACGTGGTTGAACGCCTCCCCGAGCGCCTGGAGGCCGGCCCGCGGGACCCGCACCTGCTTGCCGATGGCCTTGTACACCGCCGGGTCGTGGGATGCGTGCCGCGTCTCCGTGCGGATCATGTGCCCCATCTCGTGGGCGAGCAGCCCGTCCAGTGCGTCGGATCGGACCGCGTCCAGGGAGGCGAACAGGGTGTGGTGACCTCTCGCGGACTTGGTCGCCCCCATGATGGCCATCGCGACGATTTCCACGTCGACGGGCCACGTCACCCGGAGGCCGCGGTCCCCGAGCCTCCGCTCGACCTCCTCGAAGACCGCACGCACCTCGACCACGTCCGCACGGCCCGTGCGATCCACCACGCCGACGAGCACGACGCATCCCAGCACAGCGCGTGCGAATAAACCTGGCCTCTTCGACGTTCGCCGTGATGGGCTTCGCTTCCTCCTCCTTACGTGACGAGTCCGTACCCATCGAACATACGTCACGGGAGAAAGGTTTAAGGGGCGTCCAGGGGTGTCGCGCATAATCGTTCTCGGGTGGCATCATGCTCGCACAGAAGAAGCGGCCTGCCGGAAAGGCGATCAAGGCCCCGACCCCGCAGGAAGTCGAGGAAAACCTGAGGAAGGCCAACCTGCCCAAGGAGCTCAGCGCGAAGTATCATCCATTCTACCAAGGCAAGATCGAGGTCGTCCCGCGAGTGCCCGTTCGGGCGCTGAGCGACTTCGGAATCTGGTACACGCCCGGCGTGGCCCAGCCGTGCCTCGAGATCAAGGCGGACCCCCTGAAGGTCTGGTCCCTCACGAACAAGTGGAACAACGTGGCCGTCGTGACGGACGGCACGCGGGTCCTGGGCCTGGGAGATATCGGCCCCGAGGCCGGGCTTCCGGTCATGGAGGGCAAGGGCCTCCTGTTCAAGTACCTAGGTGGCGTGGACGCCGTACCCATCCCGCTGGCCACGAAGGACCCGGAGAAGATCATCGAGACGGTCAAGCTGATCACCCCCAACTTCGGCGGGATCAACCTGGAGGACATCTCCCAGCCCAAGTGCTTCTACATCCTGCAGCGCCTCCGCAAGGAGTGCGAGATCGCCGTGTGGCACGACGACCAGCAGGGGACCGCGACGATCAACGTGGCCGGCGTGATCAACGCCCTGAAGGTCGTCGGGAAGAAGATGTCCGAGGCGACGATCACCCTCGTCGGCTCCGGGGCTTCGAACATCCGGACCGCGAAGGTCCTCCTGGACGCGGGCGCGAGCGCGAAGAACCTGATCCTGGTCGACTCCAAGGGGATCATCTGCAAGCACCGCAAGGACCTCGAGGCGCAGTCCAAGGAGTACGTCGAGAAGTGGGAGCTGGCCCAGGTCACGAACTCGGGGGACCGCCACGGCGGCATCCCGGAGGGCATGAAGGGTGCCGACGTGGTCATCGCGGCGTCCAAGCCCGGGCCCGGCACGATCAAGAAGGAGTGGGTCGCCGGCATGGCGGACGACTCGATCCTCTTCGCCATCGCGAACCCGGTCCCCGAGATCTGGCCCTGGGAGGCCCAGGAGGCGGGCGCGCGGATCATCGCGACCGGGCGGAGCGACTTCCCGAACCAGGTCAACAACAGTCTCGGGTTCCCCGGGATCTTCCGCGGCACCCTGGACGTGCGCGCGAAGACGATCACGGACGAGATGTGCATTGCCGCAGCCACGGAGCTCGCGCGCTTCCAGGAGGAACGTGGACTGGACGAGGATCACATCGTGCCCACGATGGACGACCTGGAGGTCTTCGTCAGCGAGGCCGTCGCGGTCGCCATGAAGGCCCAGGAGCAGGGCATCGCCCGCGTGAAGCGCACCCGCCAGGAGCTTCACGACACGGCGTACGCGCTGATCAAGCGCGCGCACGACGAGACGCGCACCCTCATGCAGGACGGGTACATCCGCCCGCCGCCGGCGTAGGCCACTCCATCCTCAGGACTACCAGTATCGCTCGCCCGCTCCGGGACGACGGACGAGCCCCCTTCCTTTCTAGGTGAGACTCCGGATGGCCGGCTGGGTTTCCTACCGTCTCCAGGCTTCGGTACGGCGGGTTCGGATAGATCGGAGAGGCATACCTCAGGCGTAGGCTTCCTCGCCATGCTCACTCAGGTCGAGGCCCGCCTCCTCCTCAGCAGGACTCACCCGCAGCGGAGTGAAGACGTTGATCAGCTTCAGCAGCCCGTAGGAGCCGAAGAACGAGAACGCCGCGACGACCGCGACGCCCAGCGCTTGGACTCCGAGGAGGCCCGGATTCCCGTTCAGGAGTCCGTTCGCGCCGGCGGAATTGATCGCGACGCTGGCGAAGATTCCCGTGGCGAGCATACCCCAGATCGCCCCCATGCCATGGCATGCGAACACGTCGAGCGAGTCGTCGAGATGGGTTCGCGCGCGCCAGTTGGAGACGAGGTTCGAGAAGACGCCTGACCCGAGCCCGATCAGGATGGCGGCGCTCGGACCGACGTACCCGGCGGCAGGGGTGATGGCGACCATGCCGGCCACGGCGCCGATGGAGATTCCCACCGCAGAAGGCTTCCCTTTCCAAGTCCAGTCGACGAGCATCCAGCTGACCGCGGAGGCCGATGCGGAGAGGTTCGTGACGACGAGGGCGTTCACGGCCACGTAGTCCGCACGGAGCGCGCTACCCCCGTTGAACCCGAACCAGCCGAACCACAGAATCGCGGCGCCGAGGATCACGAACGGGATGTTGTTGGGCCTCGGATTGTGGTTGCCGTCCAGGTCCTTCCGGCGGCCGATGACCAGGGCGGCGGCCACCGCGGATAGACCCGCCGAAACGTGGACTACGAGGCCGCCGGCGAAGTCGATCACCCCAAGCCCCCGGAGCCAGCCACCGTCGCCCCACACCCAGTGCGCGATGGGCGCGTAGATCAGGGTGGCCCAGAGGATGATGAAGATGAGGAGCGCCTTGAACCGGATGCGCTCCGCGAACGCGCCGATGATTAGGGCCGGCGTGATGGCGGCGAACTTGAGTTGGAAGGCAAAGTAGAGCAACGCGGGGATCGTGGACGCATAGAACAGGTTGGGGTCCGGCCCGACACCGTTCAAGGCAAAGTTGTCCAGATTCCCCACGATCCCGCCCACGTTGGGTCCGAAGGCGAGCGTGTATCCCCACAGGGCCCACACGAGACTGACCACCGCGAAGATGATCATGCACTGCACAATCGTCGATACGAGGTTCTTCCTCCGCACGAGCCCGCCGTAGAAGAATCCGAGGGCGGGTGTCATGAGCATGACCAAGCCCGTCGCCGCCAAGACCCAGGCCACATCTCCTGTGTCAACCGCCAAAACGACCACCGTTCCCGTTGAGATCCGCAGAATTGGCCGGGCCCGGGAAGGCCCGGTCGGGGGTATTAAGGCGCGCCTAACGAAGGGTTGCCAGCGTGCGTGAGGGTATATACGCCCGCCTGCCCCTGGCCCCCTCACGCACCCGCCGCGGTCGGTCGACCGGGAATCCCGCCACTGAGTTTATGCTCGTCCCGACCCATCACGGCAGTATGGCCTCGGTGGAGGAGGTCAAGAGGCGCCACGAAGCCCGACTGATGAAAACCCCGGGCGTCGTCGGCGTGGGCATCGGCCGGTCCGGCGGGAAGACCGTCATCCGCGTCTACGTGGCGAGGGACAGCCCGAAGGTCCGCAAGGCCGTGCCGGAGGCCCTCGACGACGTGCCCGTGGAGATCGTCGTCTCGGGCCCCTTCAAGGCACTCTAGGAGGGACGCGATGAAGCCCGAAGAGGCGAAGGCGGTCTGCGAAGCTCAGTACCTCGGGGTCGAGATGGAGGGCGTGACCTCCAACGTCCACCCCAACGTGGTGGGCATCGGCCTCGGGAAGAAGAAGGTCCGCGGCATGGCCACCCAGGCCGTCGCGGTCAAGTTCTACGTCAAGCAGAAGCTCCACCCCCTCCTGGTCAAGGACGGCGAGGTCCTCCCGGACGAGGTGGAGGGCGTGCCCACGGACATCGAGCAGTCCGGGGAGTTCTCCATCTGGAGGCCCATCCCGCCCATCTATCACCGGAAGGTGCGCCCCGCCATGGGCGGCCTCTCCATCGGCCACTACGCGATCACGGCCGGCACGCTGGGCGGCCTCGTCAAGCGCGGGCCGGACACGCTCATCCTGAGCAACAACCACGTCCTCGCCAACGAGAACCGCGGCGTGCAGGGCGACCCTATCCTGCAGCCCGGCCGCTTCGACGGCGGGAAGGAGGACAAGGACGTGATCGCGCGCCTGGACTCCTTCGTGCAGGTGCAGGCCGAGGAGACGAACACGGTGGACGCGGCGCTCGCCCTGCCATTCGACGCCCGCGACGTGACGCCGGAGATCCTGAACATCGGCCGGATCCGCGGCACGCGGGCCGCAGACCTGGACGAGAAGGTGATGAAGAGCGGCCGCACGACGCGCGTGACGAACGGCGTCGTGGAGGACGTCAGCGCGACCCTCCGCGTGGGCTACGCGACGGGCTCCTACCTGTTCACGGACCAGATGATCATCCAGGGGGACAAGGGCTCCTTCAGCTCGGGCGGCGATTCCGGCGCGCTCATCGTGGACTACCAGGGGAACGCGGTGGGCCTCCTCTTCGCGGGCTCGCCCTTCTTCACGGTCGCGAACAAGATTGAGAACGTGCAGAGCGCGCTCAGCGTCAAGGTGCTCTAGTCGCGCCCACGGAGGCCCACTTCCCCAAGGTGGCCTGGGGCGCCGCGTGCTCCGTCAGGTTGGACAGGCGCACGCCGATGAGCCGCACGCGCCGGCCCGAGGCGAGGACCTCCTTCAGCATCATTTGGCTCAGGACGAGGATGGGGTCCAGGCCCGCCGTGTGCACGCGGAGGCTGCGGGACCGGGAGTGGATCTCGAAGTCCGAGTACTTCACCTTCAGGCCCACCGTGCGGTAGGCGTACCGCTCCTTGAGGAGCTGGGCGTGCAGGGACTTCGCGAGATCCTCGAGCTCGGGCCAGATCTCCGCGTACGTCTGCAGGTCGCTCGCGAAGGTGGTCTCCGTGCTGATCGACTCGGGCGGCCCCGTGGGCTCCACGACCTCGCTCGCGTCCCGGCCCACCGCGACGTCGGCCAGGTACTCGCCGAAACCTCCCAGGGTCTCCACGAGATCCTCCCGCGGAGCGCGCTGGACGTCCGCGATCGTCTCGTACCCCATCTCCTGGAGCCGCTCCGCGGTCTTCGGGCCGACGCCGTACACCTTCCGGAGGGAGATGGGCGCGAGGAACTCGACGACGTGGTCGGGCGGGACCACGGTCAGGCCATCGGGCTTCTGGAAGTCCGAAGCGATTTTGGCGACCGCCTTGCTCGAGGCGATCCCGACGGAGCAGGAGAGGCGGTGCTCCCGCCGCACGGCGGCCTTGATCTCCTTGGCGAGCTCCGTCGCGCGCACGAAGTCCCCTCCCGTCCGCGCGGTCAGGTCGAGGTACCCCTCCTCGATCCCCGAGGGCTCGAGCCGGTCCGCGTAGCGCCGAAGGGTGGCCATAATCTCGGACGAGGCGCGGGCGTACGTGTCGTGGTGAGGGGGGACGAACACGGCATCCGGGCACAGGCGCAGGGCCTGGGTGCAGGGCATCGCGGAGCGCACGCCGAAGCGTCGCGCCTCGTAGCTCGCGGTGAGCACGACGCCGCGCGTGTGCCCGTCCCTCGGGTCCGCGCCCACGACGACAGGCTTGCCCTGGAGCTCCGGGCGATCCCGGATCTCCACGGACGCGTAGAAGGCGTCCATGTCCACGTGGAGGACCACGCGGCGGCCCGTCTCCGGAGGGAACGCCATGGCGACTCCGCATGGTGCGCCCGAGCGGAAATACCTTCCCGGGGGAGCGACGAACGGCTCACGGGAAGCCGAAGAACGACTTCGCTGCGGTCGTGAGGTAGTCCAGGATCGGGGATGCGAAGACGAACGTCAGGAGGACCACAGCGAGGGAGAGCACGACGCCGGAGGCGATGGACGCCGGGGCGGTCACCTTGGTCACCTCACCTTCGGGCTCCAGGATGTACATGTACCAGATGACCCGCGCGTAGTAGTACACGGAGAGGGCGCTGTTCAGGACGCCGGAGATTGCGAGGGCGAAGAACCACGGGCTGAAGAGGAGCCCGGCGTCGACCGCGCTCGAGAACAGGAAGAACTTGCTGAAGAAGCCCGCCAGGGGCGGGATGCCCGCGAGACTCAGGAGGAAGATGGTCATCGCGGCGGCCAGGAACGGCATGCGGCGGCTCAGGCCGCGGTACGCGTCCATGTCGTCCGGAATCCCGCGCGCCTGGGCGCCCGCGACGACAAGGAAGGCGCCTCCCTTCATCGCCGCGTACGTGAAGACGTGGAACAGGGCGCCGACGACCGCAGCCGTGGCCACGGTGCGTGCCGCGGTGGCGAGCCCGGGGTTCGAGCTGCCCGCGTCGATGGCCACCGCGCCCACGGGGAGGGCGATCATGATGTACCCCACCTGGGCGATGCTCGAGTACGCGAGCATACGCTTCACGCTGCGCTGCGGGATCGCGAGGACGTTGCCCACGGTCTGCGTGGCGATGGCCAGGATGGCTAGGGCCACGATCCAGTCAATCTGGATGTTGAGCAGCCCCGTGAGGAAGACATGGAAGAGGGCGACCACTCCGACCATCTTGGACCCGGCAGCGAGGAACGTGCTGATCGTCGTTGGCGCGCCCTGGTACACGTCCGGGGCCCACATGTGGAAGGGGACGACCGCGGCCTTGAACCCGAAGCCCGCGACCAGGAGGACCAGGGCGACGATCAGGGGCGGCTCCATCCCCGGGTTCGCGGTGATGCTGAGTCCCGTCTGCATCTTGGCGAAGTCCAGGGTGGGCCCGACGGACGTGGAGCCCGTGACCCCGTAGATCAGGGAGATCCCGAAGAGGACGATCGCGGAGCTGATGGCCCCGATGATGAAGAACTTCACCGCGGCCTCCGTGGACTCCTTGTCCTTCTTGCGGAACGCGACGAGCGCGAACGTGCTCATGCTCGACGTCTCGAAGGCGAGGAAGAGGACGAACAGGTCCGTGGCCGCCGCGGTGAACATCATGCCGACGACCGCGAGGAGCATGAGCCCGTAGTACTCGCCCTGGTGCGGCTCGTCCGCGTGGATGTAGCCGCGGGACGCCAATACGGCGATGAACGCGACGAAGACGAAGGCGAACTGGAAGAGGAGCGCGAACGCATCCACCTTGAGCTTGAGGTCCGAGCTGAAGTCCCCCGCCGTGCCCACGGGAGACGGCCACAAGGCGAGGCCCAGCAGGTTCACTAGGCCGAGACCCATCATGTCCAGAATGATGACCAGGGACACCAGGGTGCCCGCCAGGGCGAGCGCCCACAGGTAGGCCGGCCGCTTGGACCAGGCGAAGCCCAGGACGATGGACGCGAACGCGACGACCACCAGGATCGTCTCGGGCAGGAATACGAAGTAGTTCCCCACGTTCCGGCCTCCCTAGATCATCCCCGCCAAGATGTGCGTCGCCCACGGCGTGATCAGCTGATAGATGAGGATGGGGACGATGCCGAAGAGGGCGAAGGTCACCGCGAGGATGGAGAGCGGCACGACCTCGTGCTCCTCCATGTCGGGGTACTTCTCCCACTTCGGGTTTAGGGGCCCGAACAGGGCGCGCTGCATGGCGAAGATGTAGTACGCCGCGGTGAAGACCACGGTCAGGATGGGGACGAAGACCCAGAGGCCGAAGGCCGCGTAGACACCCACGAAGACGCCGTACTCCGCGGCGAACCCGACGAGGCCGGGCAGGCCCAACGAGGCCAAGAAGGAGACCATCATGAACGTGGCCGTGCGCGGAGCGACCTTGGCGATGCCCCCGAGATCGGAGATGTTCCTCGTACCGATCTTGTGGCCGATGGACCCGGTGACCATGAAGAGGGCCGCGGAGACCAGCCCGTGGGCGAACAGCTGGAAGATGGCTCCGCTGAACCCGAGCGCGGCGCCCGCGGGGAAGCCGTGGGTGAAGCCGTACACGCCCGCGGCGATGCCCAGGGTCACGAAACCCATGTGGCTCACGCTGGAGAACGCGACCATCCGCTTCAGGTCGTTCTGCGCGAGGCAGACGATCGCGCCGTACAGGATGGAGAGGATGCCGAGGGCCGCGAGGACCCACCACAAGTCCGCAGCCGCCTGGGGGAGCATCTCCACGTTGAACCGGATGAGGCCGTAGCCGCCGAGCTTCAGCAGGATGCCCGCCAGGATGACGGAGCCGCCCGTCGGCGCCTCGACGTGGGCGTCGGGCAGCCAGGTGTGCAGGGGGAACGTCGGGAGTTTCGTCCCGAACGCGACGACCATGGCGGCGAACATGAGGTCCCCGATGATCCCGACCGGGATGGGCGAGGTCGCGATGATCTGCGTCATGTCGAATGTACCGCTGTAGAAGTAGAACGCGAAGATGGACAGGAGGAGCGGCAGGCTCGCCAGGAAGGTGTACATGAAGAACTTGATCGCCGCGTACTTCCGCCGCGGTCCGCCCCAGACCGAGATGATGAAGTACATGGGGACGAGCTGGACCTCCCAGAAGATCAGGAACTGGAACAGGTCCAGGGAGAGGAAGATCCCGTTCACGGTCGTCTCGAGAAGGAGGAACATGGCGAAGAACTCGGGGACCCGGTGGTGCTCGTCCCAGCTGAAGGCCAGCGCGAGCGGGGTGAGCAGCGTGTTCAGGAACACGAGGATCACGGACAGCTCGTCGGCCCCGACCAGGTAGTTGACGTTGAACCCCTGCAATCCCACCCAGGGCACGCGCTCCATGGCATAGTAGGTCGTCGTGTTGAGCGGGTTCGGACCCCTGATCGTCGTGGGGAACAGCCCGATCAGGTCGGGCCAGAGGAACCCGACGAGGAGGAGGCTCCCGAGGCCGAGCGTGATCAGGCTGAAGACGAGCGCGATCGCCTTCGCGGCGCGCACCGAGGAGCCGAAGGCGTACGTCAGGACGGCCCCGAGCACGGGGAGGAAGATGATGTACGTCAGGATGGGGAAGTTGACGTCCATCTCAGGCGCCTCCGAAGAGCCACGGCAGCCCGCTGAGCGTGTACGTCTGGATCAGGTTGAGGAACAGGAACGGGAGGAAGCCCACGGCGAAGATGAGGACCACGAGGACGGCGTAGGAGAACTTCTCCCACGGCATGAGGTCGTGGACGTGCTCGAACTCCTTGGGCGCGTCCCCGAACAGGATGCGTTGCATCGTGTACATGTAGTAGGCCGCGGTCACCACGATGGACACCATGGGGATGATCACGAGGGCCCGCGTCGCCCCGAGTGCCTGGGAGCTGTACGTCCCCAGGAAGACCATGAACTCGGACCAGAACGAGTTGAGTCCAGGGAGCCCCAGGGACGCGAAGAACCCGATCATGAGGATCAGGGAGAACTGGGGCATGAGCTTGGCGAGACCCTGGAGCTTGGGGATGTCCCGCGTGCCCGTCGCGTGCTTCACGGACCCCGCGAGCATGAACAGGACCGCCGTGATCAGCCCGTGGTTGAACATCTGGAAGATGCCGCCCTCCACGCCGATCGTGGTCAGCGTCGCGGCGCCCAGGGTGACGAAGCCCATGTGGCCGACGGACGAATAGGCGATGAGCCGCTTCAGGTCCGTCTGATGGAGGCACACGAAGGCCGCGTAGATCATGGAGACGATGCCCAGGCCCGCGGGGATCCACCAGACCTCCTTCATGGCGTCCGGGAACATCCCGAGGTCCACGCGGAAGATGCCGTATCCGCCCATCTTCAGGAGGACGCCCGCCAGGAGGACGGACCCGCCCGTCGGCGCCTCCACATGGGCGTCCGGCAACCACGTGTGGAAGGGGAACGAGGGCAGCTTCACGATGAAGCCGAAGAGGAAGCCGAGCATCACGGGGATCTGCGTCGCGAGCGGGATGTACGCGAGCGCGCCGCCTACAGCGTGCCGGCGGGCAGCCTCGAGGAACGCGGTCATGTCGAACGTGTTCGCCGGGTTGTTGTACACAACGAGGTTCGCCTGTGAGCTGTATGTCCAGTACAGGGCGAAGATGGAGAGGAGCATGATCACGCTGGCCACGTGGGTGTACACGAAGAACTTGAGAGCCGCGTACCTCCGGTTCGGGCCGCCCCAGATCCCGATGAGGAAGAACATGGGGATCAGGACGAGCTCCCAGAAGATGAAGAACAGGAAGAAGTCCAGGGCCATGAACACGCCCGTGAGGGACATCTCGAGGAACAGGAGGAGCGCGAAGAACTCCCGCGGTCGGCGCTCCTCGTCCCAGTGGAAGATGATCGCGAGCGTGGTCAGGAGGGGCGTGAGCCAGGCCAGGGGCAGGCTCAGTCCGTCGAAGCCCAGGATGTAGTTCATGCCCCACTGGGGGACCCAGTCCGCCCGTTCGTAGTACGAGAACGGCTCGCCCGTCCATCCCGGGATGCCGCCCGTGGGGCTCGAGAGACGCGGACCGAGGAGGAGCTCGGGCCACGGCATCCAGTAGGAGACGAAGATCAGGGTGAGCAGCGCCAGCTGGGCCACACTGAACGCGAGGGCGACCCACTTCGCGATCCGCTGGTTCACGCCCGCGGCCCAGGTGACGATGAAGCCGACGAAGGGGATCAGGAGGAGGACCGTGAGGACGTAGGTCAACTCATCCCCCCCTCAACCGGAGCAACCAGCCGATGCCGAAGATCAGGGCGATCACGAGGGCGATCCCAAAGACGATGACCCAGGCGTAGCTCTGCACCTGACCCGTCTGCCGCTGCCGCAGCCGCATCCCCGAACGCACGGTCCCCTTGCTCAGGAGGTTCACTGCGCCGTCGACCACGCGGCGGTCGAAGAAGTCGGAGCCCGCGGCCGTGGCCAGGCCGCCCCGGCCCACTGCGTTCACGATGCCGTCGACCACCTTGCGGTCGAACCAGTCCATGGCCCTCGCGAGTCCGACGTACACGCGCGCGCCGAAGGCATCATAGACGTCGTCGATCCAGTAGCGGTTGGACAGCATCTTGTGCACGAAAGCGCCCGTGGGGCTCCTCGTGAAGCGCTCCGCGGGGATGGTCTTCTTGGCGTACACGAGCCACGCGAGCGCGAGGCCCGCGAGGGCGGCGCCCAGGGACAGGGCCTCGAGCCCGTAGTCCGAGATGGAGACGCCGATCAGCGGGAGCGCGTACTCCGCCCGGGTTCCCGGCACGAAGATCAGGTTGCCGAAGCCCCCCGTCGCGTAGACGGACAGCCCGGAGATCAGGGTGAACGCGCCCAGGATCATCAGGGGGGCCGTCATGCTCCGCGGCGACTCGTGCGGATGCTCGTGGCCGCGGTACTCGCCGTGGAACGTCATGAACCAGAGGCGGAACGCGTAGAACGCGGTGAGGAACGCGGTGACGACCCCGAGGACCCAGAGGACCATGTACACGGGGTTCATGGTCCCCGCCTCGAACGTGACGGAGAGGATCTCCCCCTTGGAGAAAAACCCGCTGAACGGGACGATGCCCGCGAGCGCTAAGCAGCCCAGGAGCATGGTGAGCGCCGTGATGGGCATGTGTTTGCGCAAACCGCCCATGAGCCGCATGTCGTTCGTCTCGACGGCATGGATGACGCTCCCCGCACAGAGGAACAGGAGCGCTTTGAAGAACGCGTGGTTGTAGAGGTGGTACAGCGCGGCGCTGTAGCCCGCGGAGTTCAGGTCGCCGTACACGCCCCCGTTGGACAGCTCGGAGGCCATGACGAACGCGCCCACGCCGAGCCCGAGGAACATGTAGGCCAGCTGGGAGATCGTGGAGAAGGCGAGGACGCGCTTGATGTCGTGGTTGACGACGGCCATGGTGGCCGCGAAGATTGCGGTGAAGCCGCCGATGCCCGCGATGACGAGGATCGCGGTCCACGGCGGGGCGACGGCCACCCCGTTCAGCGGCATGGGAACCAGGAAGATGAACGCCCGGGCGGTGAGGTAGACGCCCGCCTTGACCATGGTCGCGGCGTGGATCAACGCGGACACCGTCGTGGGGCCCTCCATGGCATCGGGCAGCCAGGCGTGCAGGGGGAACTGGGCCGACTTGCCCACGGCGCCGCCGAACAGCAGGAGCGGGACGAGGGTGAGGAGCTGGGGGCTGAGGATGCCCACGCGCGGCGCAATCGCGTAGAAGTCCAGCGTCCCGAACTGGTTCCAGATGATCAGGACGCCGATGAGGAACAGGACGTCACCCACCCGGGTGACCATGAAGGCCTTCTTGGCCGCCTTGGCGGCCTCGGGCTTGTGGTACCAGAACCCGATGAGCAGGTACGAGCACAGCCCCATGATCTCCCAGAAGATCAGGAGCTGGAGGAAGTTGCTCGCGCTCACGGTCCCCAGCATGCCAGCGGAGAACAGGCTGACCTCCGCGTAGTAGCGAGGCTTGCCCTCCTCCTTGTGCATGTAGCCCAGGGAGTAGACGAAGATGAGGAGGCAGAGGAAGGAGACGAGGACGAGCATGAACGCGCTCAGGTTGTCGATGAGCAGCGCGATGTGGATGTTCGCGGCCGTGAAGCCGCTCGAGGCGTTGAACCCGGGCAGCCAGACGTAGCCGTCCACGGTCACGGGCGCGAAGTTCCCGCCCAGGGCCCCGAGCAGGAGGATCTGGACGAAGAGGTAGAGCGAGAGGACGAAGGAGACGAGGATCCCGCCGATCGCGATGTAGCCGCCCCCCTCGGGCGTGCGCCGGCCCAGCAGCCCGGAGAGGAGGAAGGCGATGAGCGGCGCGAGGAGGATGATCCAGACGTAGCTGAAGTCCGCCGTCCTACCACCTCAGGAACCGCACGCGATCCATGTCCACCGTCCCATGGGTCTGGTAGATGGAGAGGAAGATGGCCAGCCCGACCGCCGCGTCGGCCGCGGCGACCGCGATGCCCAACAGGGCGAACACCTGACCGCTCGCGTCGTTCGAGTAGGAGCTGAAGGCGACGAAGTTGAGGAGGGCCGCGTTGATCACGATCTCCAGGGACATGAGGACCATGATCGCGTTCTTCCGAGCGAGCACCCCGTAGAGGCCGATGCTGAAGAGGAGCGCGGACAGGACGAGCTCCCACTCGAGGGGGATCATGGCCCGAGCTTCCCCCCTTCCATCTTGGCGAGGTAGACGCCGCCGACCATCGCCGCGGCCAGGATGATCCCGATGAGGATGAGGGCGATCGCGTAGGAGTCGAAGAGGCGGTTCGCGATTGCGTTGCCCGAAGGAGAGGTCGTGTTCACCACGGGGATCTCGTGCTGCGTGGTGGGCCAGGGCACGCCGACGAAGGAGACGGCCAGCACGAGGAACAGGGTGGCGACCGCGGCCACCGCGAGCGCCTGCCGCTGGTTAATCATGGCTTCCCCTCCATGCCGGGCTCCTCCATGATCTTCCGCCGGGTGACCATGATACCGAAGGCGAACAACAGGGGGACCGCGCCCGCGTACACGAGGATCTGGATCAGGAAGACGAACTCCGCGCGGAAGAGGAGGTAGATTCCGCCGATGGTGATCAGGGTCGCCGCGAGCCAGAACGCCGCCCGGACCAGGCGCTTGCTCGTCACGAGGAGGATGGAGAACCCGACCTCCATGGCGCTCAGCACGACGAAGGCCACGGCTTCCCAGTCAACACCCATCGTATGCCCCCGGAACCGCAGCGGCAGAAGACACCACGAGCCTCACCCCACGTGGACGAACGCTTGCCAGGCCGCGGCGAGGATGATGGCCAGCAGGGAGAGCGGGATCAGCCGCTTCCAGCCGATGTTCAGGATCTGGTCGATCCGGACCCGGGGCACGGCCCAGGAGATGAGGACGAAGAAAAGGCCTAGGAGGTAGATCCGGAGCATGAACCAGACCTCCTCGGGAATGATGGGGATCGGCACGTTCTGGAGGTAGAACGTGTAGAACACGGGGCCGCTCCAGCCGCCGAGATAGAGGATGGAGATGAGGCCGGCTCCCGCGATCATCCGGAGCCACTTGAACCCGAACACGAGGCCGAACCGCATCCCGCTCAGCTCCGTGGTCCAGCCCTCCACGAGCTCCGCCTCCGCCTCGGGGAGGTCGAAGGGGATGCGCTCCATCTCCGCGACGATGGCGACCATGAAGATGAGGAACCCGAGGATCTGGGGACCGAAGATGTTCCACGCCGGGAGGGGCGTCGTGACTCCGTTGATCACGAGGGCCCTCTCCTGCTGGGCCACGAGGACCTGGGGATCCAAGGTGCCCGTCGTGAACACGAGGGCGATGACCACGAGGATCAGCGGAATCTCGTAGGCCATGAGCATGGCCGCGGAGCGCAGTCCGCCGACGAGGGTGTACTTGTTGTTCGCGGACCAGCCCGCGATCAGGATGCCCAGGGGGGCCAGGGAGAATGCCGCGAGGATGAACAGGATGCCCAGGTCCAGGTTGGCCACGTAGAGCCCGCTGGACCACGGGAGGGCGGCGAAGACCATGAGCGTGGTCCCCGCGATCCACGCCGGGGCCACGTTGAACATCATGGAGTCCGCGGAGGCGGGCACGAGGTTCTCCTTCTGCAGGAGCTTCATGCCGTCGGCGACGTTCTGCAGGTAGCCCCAGCCCTTGTGCGTGGGCCGGTCCTTGCGGCGATTGAAGGGCCACAGGGGCAGGGACCAGATGGAGATCATGATCCCGTACCGGTCCTGCAGCCGGCTGTACGTCTTCCGCTCGACCCACATCATCGTGAGCAGGTTGAGCAGGACGGCCCAGATGACCATGACGAGAACCATGACGAGCCACGTGATCACGGTCAAGACCGCGGGCGACGCGAGCCAACCACCCAGCGCGTGGAGCGGGTCGTTGATCGGCGGGATGACGAAGCCGATCGCGTACAGGATCTGGTCGATGATCCAGATGATCGCGCCCGTGAGGATGTAGCACGAGGCGAACAGGCTCGGCACGAGGGGGGCGCTCATTTGTCGATCTCCCCCACGCACACGTCGATGGAGCCGAGGATGGCGACCACGTCGGCGAGCTTGTTGCCGCGCAGCATGAGGGGCGTGGCGGCCATCGTGCAGAAGATGGGGCTGCGGATCTTCACGCGGTAGGGCCGGTCGTCCCCGTCGCCGCAGACGTAGAAGAGGGCTTCGCCCCGCGAGTCCTCCGTCCGGACGTAGCCCTCGCCCTCCGCGCGCCGCGGCGGCTTGGTCCGGTACGCGCCCTCCTTGGGCATCTTCGCCAGGGCCTCCAGGATGAGCTTGCAGGACTCCCGCATCTCGTTGAAGCGGCAGATGAATCGGGAATACGAGTCGCCCGCATCGGGTCCCTTCCACGTCTGGACCTCGAAGTCCAGCTCGTCGTACACCTCGTAGGGGTCCAGGCGGCGGACGTCCACGTTCACGCCGCACGCACGGAGGTTGGGCCCCGTGACGCCCCAGTTGATCGCGTCCGCGGCGGAGATCATCCCGACGCCCTGCGTCCGCATGTGGAAGATCTTGGACTCGTGGAGCATCTTCTCGTAGTCGCGGTCCAGCTTCTCGAGGAAGTGCTCGATGCTCCGCTTGCACATCGCGTCGAAGTTCTCGGGGATGTCGTTACGGACGCCGCCGATCCGCGGATAGTTCTGGTTCATCCGCATCCCGGTCATCAGCTGGATGAGGTCCAGGAACAGCTCGCGCTCCCGGAGGGACCAGAGGAGGACCGTGAGCAGCCCGAGGTCCGGGCCGTACGCCGCGAGCCACATGAGGTGAGACGCGATCCGCTGAAGTTCCAGGGAGATCACCCGGAGGTACTGGCCGCGCTCGGGCACCTCGACGCCCATCATCTTCTCCACGGCGAGGCAGTACGCGTGGGACCACGTGATCGACGATACGTAGCAGAGGCGGTCCGTGAGGACGATGACCTTCTGGAACTCGCGGACCTCGGAGATCTTCTCCACGCCGCGGTGGAGGTATCCGAGCTCGGGGCGGGCGTCCGTGATCGTCTCCCCGTCCACCTTGACCTTCATGTTCCACAGCCCGTGGGTCATCGGGTGCTGGGGGCCCATGTTGATCCAGAACTCGGGCATTCACTTGCCCCCCTTCAGCTTCCGGCGGCTGATGTACTGCCGGTCGACCTCCTGGGGGAAGTCCTTCCGGAGCGGGTGGAACTTGAAGTCGTCCGGGAGCAGGATCCGCGTGAGGTTGGGGTGGCCCTCGTACACGATGCCCATGAGGTCCCACGCCTCCCGCTCGGGGTAGTTCGCCGCGTTCCAGAGATCGCACACGCTCGCGATCTTGGGGTCGTCGTGGGGGATCCGCGCGTTCACTTGGACGACGCAGCCGTTGTAGTAGTTCTCCAGATGGTACACGCTCTCGTAGTGGTCCTTCCAGTCCACCGCGCTGATGCAGCCCAGGTGCTCGAACCGGGCCGTCTCCTTGAGGAATCGGCAGATGCGCACGAGGTCCGCGCGATCGATGACGACCTCGACGAGCCGCGGTCGCGCGACGCGGGCTTGGAGGAGCTCCGTGGGAAACTGCTTGCGGAGGGCCGTGAGGACCTCCTGCTCGATCCCCGCGACGGGCCGGCCGCTGACCTCTAGGGTGGGCGCCTGCGCCGCGCTCATATGCGAATGACCTCTTCCTTCTTCAACGCGTACTGGGTGGCGACGAACATGATGCCGAGGAAGATGAACGGCGAGGCGCGCGCGATGAGCGGCGTCGAGGGATCGAGGAGCCCGCCCCAGGCGAACGCCCAGAGGAGCAGGAAGATCGCCGCCACGTCGAAGACGAGGAAGATGAGCGCGAACATGTAGTACTGGAAGTGGAACTCGATCTGGGCCTCGCCCTCGGGAAGCTCGCCGCACTCGTAGACGAGATCCTTGAGGGGGGTGGGGTTGGTGGGGCGGAACAGGCGGGTCGCGAAGAAGGTCCCCGCGGGGAAGAGGACCGCGACGATGGCGAAAATGACGATTGGTCCGTAGGTGTCGAGGAGTGCCATCCGGCGCAGGAAAAAAGGTTATCCTATTGAAGGTTTCGCCTTAGCGAAGGGTTATCGGAAAACGCGTCTTCCAACGCGGTCCGGCCTTAAGTACCAGGAGGGCGCGGCCCGCCTGCGGCTCCCGGACACCCCAAGATCACGCACCTGCGGCCTCCCGCCGCTCACCCTGCCGGCGGGCCCGCCGCGGCGAATACACCCTGCCCGACGTCGTACACGACGTCCCCGCGGAGCAGGGCGACCTCGGGGCAGTCCGGGCAGGTGAGGCCCCACGCCCTCTTGACGACGTGGCACGCCTCGTACGGCTCCCGGCAAGTGGGGCAGAGACGCACGCGCCTCGTCCGGATCTCCTTCGTGACGGGATCCTGGACCTTGACCGAGGCCACGAGCCCCGAGGAGCTCCGACGTCGCCTAGCCTGCACCACAGGGGCCACGTCGAGGCGTGAAGCCCGGGAGTGCGTCCGCACGCTCTCGACCATGCCCAACCGGGACGGCACGACGCGCCTGGACGTCGTGGTCGGGGGCGACGCCGCCGAGTACGCCCGCTCCGTCGTCGCGTCCCCGGAGCCGTTCCTCGTGCCGTGGGAGCGCCCTGAGCTCGTGCCGGCACCGCCCCCGATCGGGCCCGTACCCACCGTGGTGGAGACCGTGGCCCCGCGCCGCGGCCGCGGACGTCCGCCCACCGTGCCGCTCACGGACCTCGTGTCGAACTGCATGGCCCGCCTCCCCGAGGACCTCAAGGCGAAGCTCGCAATCGGCATGCCCAACGTCCTGGCCGACGTCGAGGACCGCATCCACGTCGCCAAGGACCAGGTCGCGTAGATCTGCCACCAGCTCGCGGACGCGGAGACCGCGGAGCCGCGGCTGTCGGCCCTCGAGGGCTGCCTGTGCCCGCGCGGGATCCCATCCGCCCTGCAGCTCGTCCTCGGGACCCGCGAACGTGGGCCGTTTCTCCCGGAGTGACCACGCACTTCCGGGATTCCAGGACCATAGAAACGGACCGCGTAGCTCTGCGGTAGCTGTCCCGCCCGCACTCCCGGGGAAAAACAGAACATTTCCTCCGGAGACACAAATAGGCTACTTGCCAATAATGGCAACGAGGGAAGCGCATGTGGAGGAAACCAAAGGTAGGCATCTTTGCCATCGTTGTGGGCCTGTTGCTTGCGGGTGCGATCGTTGTCGTCCCTCCGGGCGTGAGCGCGGCGTCACCCTTTCGGACGACGTCCAGTCTGTACGAGCTCGTCCAGGGGTACGCGGGCCTGTCGGGGTGCCGCAGCTTCTCGGTTAATGGAGCGCACGTGGGCGTCTGCGGGCAGCCGACCGCCAACGGCACGGCCGTGACGACCACCCTTGACGGACGCTCCGTCACGACCTGGATCGAACCGCAAGGTCAGGACTACGTCGTGCACTCCGCCGCCGGCACCACCCTCGTCCGGAAGGGAGACCGAATCTTGGATCCTGAGGTGCAATACTCCTTCTACGTCAACTCAGCCGGTTCAGGGTCGAACGCGGGCTCCTATGCCGCATGCCTGTACACGTGGGACTCGAGCGCGGGCGTCACGTTGGAGTCGGAGTACGAACCGCAGTTCCACACCTACGTCTATTGGTCCGCCGAAGCGATCAACTGGAATGGCCCGTCCTTCGCCCTCATCCCGCCGGTCTGCGCCCCAGGAGCCTACCTGACGGGATCGTGGAACTACTGGTTTGCGGATGGGGCCGGGAGCAGCTGCGCCGCTCCCTACTGCATGATGCCCGTTTCCGGGAGCGCCACGTTCACTACTCATCCGGAGGAGATCACCACGGCGACGGTGACCGTGGGCTGGGGATACGTGGGGATTATACCCCTCTGATGCCCTACGGAGCATCATGACCATCACGGAGGCAGAGGCGCAGGAGTTCCGCCGTCGGTGGCCGAGGCGGCGGATCGCTCTCGTGGGCGGGATCCTCGCCGTCGACGTCGCCGTCCTGGTCCTCGCCCCGCTTCCGGGATGGGCGCAGGCCGCGCTCGGCGTCGTCGCGACCGGGGCCCTGCTGCTCCTCATCCGAGATGGGCTTGTGAGGGCGGCCCCCCCGCGGAAACCGTGACGTTCCTGCTCGTGCTCCAGGAGTTCGCGCGGCGAGGGTACGTGACCGCGGCCTTCCCCGACGGCGTGGAGACCCGGATCCGCACGATCGGGAACTTGGTGACCGCGAGGGAGCACAGCGCGGTCCTCGCGGTGGATCTCGAGGCAGTCGACGCGGCCCTGCGCCGCGGAGATCTCCCCGATTGGCTCATGCGGGAGCTGCTGGGATTCCGGCATATGTCTTTAAAAATCTTTGACGATAAATAAAAATGCTTGCAGGTCGTTATCAGGAAGCGCCATGCGGCAGCGCGACCAGGACGAGCAAGACGCGGCCGCGGAGGACCTCGAGGACGTCGACCAGGACGTCCACGTAGACGACCAGGACGTCCTACTTGCCGATCGTCGGCGGCACCGCGGGGTTCGCGCGGAACCGCTTGAGGCTCTCAACGAGGCCCTCGAGGATCTGCAGGAGCGCGGGATCCTTGGCGGCCGCGGCGAGCTCGAGGACCGCGGGCGGAATCTCATGGGCCTCACAGATTAATAACCTTCGTCCCTGGAAGGTTATCCTATTGAACCTTTGGATCGGACGTCGACGGGAGTCGTCCCGCCTCCCTGCGAGCGGCCTTGTCCCCCTTCGAATCGCGCGTCTGCAACCATTTATATTCGGGTGCCCCATTGTATCTTCCCGCATGGCCGAAACGGGACGGCTCCCGCCGGGACAACGCCACGTCCGCAAGTGGCCCCGGCTCGACTTGGGCATCGTCCCGCGCTTCGATCCAAGCACGTGGGACTTCCGCGTGGACGGCGAGGTGGACGCGCCCCTCCGGCTCACGTACGAGGAGTTCCTCGCGCTCCCCCGAGCCTCCGTGCGGTCCGACTTCCACTGCGTGACGGGCTGGACCACGTACGACAACGCGTGGGAGGGCGTGGCTTTCCGCGCACTCGCGAATCGCGCGAGGGTCCGGCCCCGGGCCCGCTTCGCCACGTTCGCCTGCGGCGACGGGTACACTACCTCCCACCCCCTCACCGTGCTGAACGATTCCGACGTCCTCATGGCCTGTCGGTGGGACGGGGATCCGCTCCCCCTGGAGCACGGTGGCCCCGTCCGGCTGCTCGTCCCCCAGCGGTACGCGTACAAGAGCGCGAAGTGGGTGCGCCAGGTCACATTCACCGCGGACGAGGAACTCGGCTACTGGGAGGTCCGCGGGTACAGCAACACGGCGGACCCCTGGACGGAGGATCGGTATTCCTACTGACTGCAAATCCCCTAGGAAACGGCTATAAGCTTCCGGCCGTTGGACGCAATGACCTACGTGGACGCGAAGCCGGGGGTCCAGGAAGCGGGCGACCAGAGGCGAATGAGCTTCTGGGGACATCTCGACGAGCTTCGGCATCGGCTCAAGATCACGTTCGTCGCGGTCATCCTCCTATTCGTGCTCTTCCTGACCACGGGCATCGGTCAGATCGCGGTTGGGTCCGTCCAGGTCCCCATGCTGCTTCCGGCCCTGGGCCCCACGAGTGACAACGTCGCCACGCAGTTTTTCATCGCGGTGAAGAACTATCTCGTCCCGGATCGGGTGGGCGGGCTGCCGCTGAACTTCAGCTACCAGCAGCCCTGGGATGCGTACATCGTCATGTTCAAGGTCGCGTTCTTCCTATCGCTCGTCGTCGGCTCGCCCTTCATCGTCTACGAGATGGGCCAGTTCATCGGACCTGCCCTCCGTCCTTCCGAGAAGCGGCTCATCGGGCGCATAACCCTACCCGTCCTCCTCCTGTTCATCACAGGCGTGGCCATGTGCTTCATCATCGTCCTCCCCTTCACGTTCAACCTCCTCTTTTCCGTGCAGAACCTGATGGGGGCGAACTTCCTCGTCCTCTATGGGGACAACTTCATCGACTTCGTCCTCCTCTTCAGCCTCGCCTTCGGAGTCGCGTTCCAGCTCCCGGTGGTGATGTACGGTCTCTCGGCCACCGGGATTGTGTCTCCGGACTTCTGGAAGCGTCACTGGCGCATCGCGGCCGCGGGAATCTTCCTGTTCGGAGCCATCATTACCCCGGACGGGAGCGGCGTGACGATGATGTTCGTCTCCCTGCCGATGCTCGCCCTCTACCTCGTTGGCTACGCGTTCTCCAGGCGGACCCTAAGACGCCGCCCAACCCCTGCGAAAAGCTCATAATCCTCGGACCGGTTGGCGCCCATAGGGGTAAAGGACGTGTGGTCTCTGTCCTCCATCGACATCACCGCACAGATCGAGGGGATTGAGTGGATCATTCTACTCATCATCGTCGCGGTGCTGTTCCTGTTCGGACCCCAGAAGCTGCCTGAGCTCGCCCGGGGCGTCGGGCGCGCGCTGGGGGAGTTCCGCCGAGGCCGCTTGGAAGTCGAGAAGGAGATCAATCAGCAGTTCACCCAGGAGGACCCGCGCATGAAGGTCGAGCGGGCTGCGAACTCCCTCGGAGTGGCCACGGCGGGCAAGACGGACCTCCAAATCAAACTCGACATCGCCCGTGCGGTCGACAAGGCTCCGGACAACCAAGTCGTGTCCGCGGCGCAGAACCTGGGCGTCTACGACGCGGGCGCAGACATGACGCGGCTCCGCGAGCTCGTCGTCAAGGCCCTGAACGTCTGAAGGCGCGGTGCGCGGGAAGGCCCCGCTCGGGTCGCGTTAGCTTTATCAGAGCTAAGGGTTTACGGACGCCCGCGGCCCTGGAGATGGGAGTTTGCCGAACACGGACTATGCGTACCGCCGACTCGTGAACACGCTCGGCCCGGAGCGGGTCGCGCGGGCCGAGTTCGACCGGATGGTCTACAGCCACGACTTTGCCTCCCTGCCCAAGGTGGCCCTCCTGCAGTGGCGTCTGTACCCAGACTTCGTGGTCCTGCCCCAGACCACGGAGGAGGTCTCCGCGGTGGTCAAGCTGAGCGACGAGTCGGGCCTACCCATCGTCCCCCGCGGCGGCGGCACGGGATGGTACGGCGGTGCCGTCCCCAACCGGGGCGGCGTCCTCCTCGACCTCCGGAAGATGAACAAGGTGCGGGCCTTCGATCCCCAGGCGCGCACGATTACCGTGGAGGCGGGAGCCACGTGGCAGGACGTCGCGGAGTACGCGGAGGCGCGAGGGCTGACCCTGCCGTCCCTCCCGACGAACGCCGTGGCGAGCACGGTGGGCGGGGCGATCAACAGCGACGTCGTGGGATTCGGCTCGTTCCGGAACGGCGCCCTGCGCCAGGTCGTCCGCGGCTTGGAGGTCGTCCTCCCGGACCACCGCGTCCTCCGCACGGCCGTGGCGGGCGACGCCGGCGGTTCCTATGCGGACCTGACGCCCTTCTTCTTCGGCGCGGAGGGCACCCTGGGCGTGATCACCGCGGCGACCTTGCGCCTCGACCCGAAGCCCGATCTCATGAAGCCCGTCGCCTACGCGTTCCAGGGGACCGAGGCGGCCGCCACGTTCCTGCAGGCCGTCGTGGACTCGGGCCTCCAGCCGTACCATGTGTCCCTCCTCGACCGGGATCACTTCGTCTTCGAACGCGCCCTCCACGCGGAGGCCCCGGAACCCGCGGACCGGGTCCTCGCGTGCCTGGCTGGCACGAAGGACGACGTGGCGGACCAGGAGAGGACCCTGGATGCGCTCGCACCCAGGTTCCACGGGACCAAGCGGCCTCCCCCGGAGCCCGAGTACCTCTGGGACCGCCGGTTCCGCATGTACAGCGCGCGGCGGATGAGCCGCGGACTCATCGTCGCGAACAACGTCGTGCCCCTGGCGCGGCTACCGGAGGCGTGCGAGACGGCGCGCCGGCTCATCCGGAAGATGAAACTGAACGGCGCGGTGCACGCGTACCCCATGGATGCGGCCTCCGCGATCCTCGCGCCGTATGTCCTCATGGACGACACGGTCCCCAGCGGAGGCACGGCCCTGGGCTACGTGAAGAAGATGGGCGACGCCGCGTTCGAGCTGGGCGGCCACCCCATGGGGCTCGGCCTGTTCATGGTCTTCAACCTCCGCACGATGCACGGCCGCGCCGCGCCCTACACGGCGTACGTGAAGGACGTCTTCGACCCCAGGAAGAAGGTGAACCCGGGCAAGACGATCGAGGTCTGGACCAAGTACACGTTCCCCGGAATCCGCGCGATCCCTCCGCCCGCCATGCGGGTCGGACTGGACCTCGCCGCCTTCCTGCGGCGAATCAAGCCCACCCGGGACAAGTTCGTGCGGTCCTACGAGCGCGGCAAGGAGGTGGAGTGACATGGGGCTCCTCCGGGACTGGAACTACATCGAGGCCGCCACGGAGATCCCCGCCCTGTCCGAGATGATCCGGGAGGCCCTGATCCACGCCCTCTTCGTGCGGAACGACCGGGTCCTGCCGCGGGAGATCATCGCGGACCTGACCCGCACGCCCGCGGTCACGGTCAAGATCAGGGACGACACGGACGTCCGGAAGCTCGTCCAGGTCCTCAACGGGGAGGAGAGCACCCTGAGCCTGGGTCTCCCGGCGGAGGACTACAACTACTTCCGCACGCAGCTCGGCGTCGGGAAGGATCGGGAGATCGGCCTCTCGGTCCGCCCGCACACCCTGCTCACGTACGAGTGGCTCGTGCCCGAGCAACGCGGCGTCCAGCTCGACTTCTCGGCATATACCGCGCGCTCGTTCCCCGAGACGGGGCACACCGTGGTGGCCCAGACCGGCGCGCCCTGGAAGGCGCTCTACGACGAGGCGCTCGCCAAGGGACACCTCGTCCCCACGGTCCCCACGGTCCCCCTCGCCTTCGCCATCGGGGACGCGGTGTGGGGCGACGCGCCCCTCGCGTCCTACGACGGGGAGTTTTCGGCCTACGTGAACGCGCTGCGGACGATCTCCGCCTTCGGCCACCGGACGCGGGTGGGCTTCGAGGAGGCATCCAACAACGGCACGGGGTACGACATCCTGCACGCGACCCTGCCGCTCGCCCCCGAGTTCTACGTCCCCATGGAGGTCGCCCTGCGGCTCGCGCCCAGGCCGGCGGCCACGAAGACCCTGACGTACGCGTACGACGATCCCGCCAAGCTGTCCGCGGCCCTCGACAAGCTCCCGCGGACGAGCCTCCGCTTCCCGTGGGTCCACCTGGCCGATGCGACGGCCGCAGCCGTCCTGCGGCCCGGGATCGCCCCGGACCCGTTCACGGTCCAGGTGTGCCTGGCGGGCACGGCCTCGGGCATGCCCGCAAGGGAGAAGGCGCTGGACGCCGCCCTCGCGGGGTTCAAGCTCAAGGCCGGGGACGTGCCCAACCCCTACGACCTGCCCGCGGCCGACTACGACAAGGCGGCCCAGCGTGTGGAGCGCAGCCTCTTCGTCGGGGAGATCCGGCTCCCGGCGGCCTCCGCGGGCGACCTGGCGAACCGCCTCAAGGCGCTGGGTCAGCAGGTGGCCTCCAAGGTCGGGTTCTACGCGAGCCTCCGCGCCTCGGGCACCCTGTCCGCCTTCCCGTTCTTCGACCACCCGAAGGACCGGACCCACATGTACGACCTCTCCAAGGGCGTGGCCCGCGTCGTGGAGAAGCTTCCCGGCGCCGTGTTCGTCTCGCGGTTGGGGCATCTGTGGAATCAAGACCCCGCGTACCAGGAGCGGATGCGCCTCTTCCGGGACATCAAGCTGCGGTTCGACTCCCCGCACGTCCTGGAACCGCTCGTCCGGCCGTAGCCGTCAGACGCCCGTCCAGGGGACGCCCTTGTACGGGTTCAGGACGATCTGGGTCTCCAGGTTTCGGATACCGTCGATCTGGAGGTACTTGTCCAGGAACTCGTGGAGCTCGGACATGTCCACGAAGAACATGACGCAGAGCACGTCGTGCTCCCCCGTGACCCGGTACACGGCGACGGCGCGAGGGTGGGCGATGACCTTGGACACGACCTCGTCGCGCCTCCCCGGCTCGAGGGACAGGTGCACGTACGCCTTCACGGGGTTCTCGATGAGCTGGTAGTTCAGGTAGCACGAGTAGCCCTGGATGATCCCCTTGTCCTCGAGCGCCTTGATTCGCCGACGGATCGTGGCTTCCGAGATGGCCAGGTCCCGCGCGATCTCCACGTTGGACAGCCGGGCGTTCTCCCGGAGGCGGCTCAGGATGCGGACGTCGACCTCGTCGATGGGGAGAAGCCTGAGGTCGAGCCCCCTCCATCGCTCGGCGAGGCGTATGTCGTCCGAGGCGTGAGATGTCGTGACCGCGGCCCCCCTCCGCGACGGGGCGTGTGGCAAATGGTCGATTGGCGAAATCCGCCGCGAGGCAGACGGGCATCGCGGAAGGGTACTTTAGCCTTTCTTGGAGGCCGCCACGTCTCCGGCGGCTTCCGTCACATCTGGGGGGCGCCGCAGGACGGACAGATCGAGGTGCCCGGGTTGATCAGCTCTCGGCAGGCGATGCACCGGTCCGTGCGGATCTGGATGGGCATCACGGAGCGCACGACGCCCAGCGGGATGAACCGGAGGGCCATCCGCAACGTGCCCGTGACGTTCCCCTCGATCCCGATGGCGACGAGGAACACGCCCGCGATCTTCATGACGACGATGAAGCGCTGGATCTGGGGGAGGTTCTGGATCGTCTGAATCTCCTGCTTGTACGTCATCCGGGGGGCCTTGCGCGCCTTGATCACAGTGGGTCCCGATGCGGAGCCGCCCGCGGAGACCACGTTACGTCCCTCCCTTCGCAGGTGCGGGCGGAGGCGCCGCGGGCTTCGGCGGCGTGGTAGGGGGCGTGGCGGGCTTGGCCGGGGCCGCGGGGGCGGGTGCCGCAGGGGGCGCCAGCGGCTTGGGCGGCGCGGGCTTCTCGATCTCCACGACCTTGCCCTCCTTGGTCCGGTACCCGAACTGGGTGATCATGTTGATCGCGTCGACGGGGCACACGATGGCGCACTTCTCGCAGCCCACGCAGTTCTCCACGATGATCGTCGCCTTGCGCGACGAGTACGTGTAGTCGGGGAGGGAGAACTTGCGTTCCAGGGCGCTGATCGCCTCGAAGGCGCAGTTGTCGAAGCAGTGCATGCAGCCCATGCACACCTCCTCGTCCACGATCGCGGTGGTCCCGCGCCCGCGGATGTATTCCTGCGTGCGGGCCTTGACGCCCTTGTCCTTGTACCGCTCCTTGGCGAGCTCCCAGTTCATCTGGCGGACCTTGCGGTAGTAGGCCACATGGGGGTCCTCGGGCACCGCGGGGGGGGCGGGCGCAGCGGCCGGCGGCGCCTGCGCGGTCGTCGGGGCCGCCATCACCAGCCTCCCTTCCGGCCCGGCAGCGGCGCCTCCTTCCGCTTGGGGTCGATATTGCTGCCCGTCGGGTAGTCGCCGGGGAGGCGCTCCGCCAGGAACTGCGTGATGTCCATGACCTTGTACGCCTGGCGCTCCTCGCCCGGCTTCCACTTGTTCTCATGGTGCAGACAGCCGAAGTGGGTGAGGCACTTGGGGCACGCCGTGAGGAGGTAGTCCGCGCCCACCTCGTCGGCCTCGTCCATCCGCTTCCGCGTGAGCCCCTTCGTCTTGTCGTTGCAGTACATCATCTGGGCCACGCCGCAGCACTGGGCGTCCGCGCGGAACGTCTTCAACTCGACGAGCTCCGCGTTGTCCACCCGCTTGATGAGCTCCCGCGGCTCCTCGTACACCGGGTCCACGGGCATCTGGCGGCAGGAGCGGCACGGATCCTGGTACGCCACGCGGATCTTCTTCGCGTTCTCGCCCTGGGGCGGTACGCGCAGGCCGCGCTCGTACAGGATCTGGGTGATGTGGACCACGCGGATGCCCTGCTTCTCGAGACCGTAGTCCAGCTTGAACGTCCGGTACCCTTCGGCGCAGGACGTGACCAGGGTCTTCACCCCGAGCATCTGGATGATCTTCGTGTTGTAGTCCCGCATCGTCTCGAACACGTCCACCTTGCCCTGCCAGAGCTGGTCGTGCCCGCAGCACTTCATGAAGGAGCGGTCCAGGATCATGGGCTCGATGCCCACGGCCCGCAGGAGCTTGATGGACGAGTCGAAGATGATCCCGTGGTTCGTCTCCCCGTAGTTCACGTGGGAGAACTGCATCTCCATGTCGTAGTAGTCCACACAGCCCGGGTAGTACGCGAACTCGGACTTCTGCTCCACCTTGATCTCGGGGACCGTGGTGTCCTCCGCCTCGCTGTCCAGCACGCGGAACAGAATCGGATGGGGGATCGTCCTCCCGGGTCCGTACTCCGTCTCATCCGTGGTCATCATGTGCGCTCGCCTCCGTCCGCGGCGGCCCGGGCGTGGGCCCTCGCGCGTTCCTCGATGATGTAGTCACTGTACTTGATGTCCAGCGGGCAGACCGCGCTGCAGGCGTCGCACGCGAGGCAGGTCCACAGGGGCACGCCGTCGTGCTGCTTCTTGAAGCTGTTGTAGACCAGGTTGAGCCCGCCCAGGGCGTCGTCCTCCACCTTGGTAATCGGGCAGACCGTGTGGCACTTGCCGCACTGGTAGCATTCGTTCAGGAGGTACTCGTAGCTGCTGTAGGGCCTCCGGAGACCGAACCAGGCAGTGACCACGACGAACCCGGGCAGGAACAGCAGGGTGTTCACGTTGGGATCCAAGACCGACGCAACCCAGAGGTAGCCGGCGTAGTCCGTGTAGAACAAGAAGGCGAGGAACCCGAGGAAGCCGAGCAGGGCGAACGGCCCGACGATGTGGACCGTCGTGCGGGCGCTGGACTCCGGGAGGATGAGCACGGCGAGTGCGGTGGCCCCCGTGGCCACGCAGAGGATCAGGAGGACGACGGCCACGTCGAGCCAGTACGGCTGGACGGGAGCGCCGAGCCATCCCGGCATGAACAGGATCAGGAGGGACTGGACCGCGACGACCAGGAAAGGGAGCGTGGTCAGCGGCACGAGCCACTTCCGCATGGGCGCGAACCCCAAGCGCCGCAGGGCGACGTACGTGGCGAAAAACGCGAGCAGGGGCGGCACGATGAACAACCACTTCAGCGTGTCGTCCGGGAAGAGCGAGGCGCCCGAGGGGCTCTGCCACCGTTGCTCGATCACCTCGCGGATGGCATACAGGGAGGCGCAGAAGATGAAGACGAACAGGAAGGACACGCCGAACGCGGAGCGGAAGGGAGACTTCGCGGGGCGCGCTTCACGTCCGCGGTCGATGAACGGGAGGACGACGAGGAAGATGATTGGGATGCCGCTCAGGATGTCGCCCCAGAACGCCGCGTTGAACTGGGTTTCCAGCGGCGTGCCCGCGGCCAGGATGAACTGGGGGAACAGGTCACCGATCTTGAGGAAGCCCCACGAGAACAGGAGGTACCAGTCCGGCACGATGAGCTCGGAGAGGTTTTCCGCCCGCGGCGGGCCCAGGGAGGGCACTACGGCCGCCGTCAGGAAGAAGATGATCGCGGTCAGGAGAAAAGTGACGACCACGTCCCGCGTGACCTCCTGGGGGAAGAACGGGATCCCGGGCTGGTGGTCCGAACGGCTGGGGCCGTACTGCCGGGTGAAGCCCGGCCGCCCCTCCATCAGCTTCTCCTTGACCTTCTCGATCTCCATGACCCACCTCAGTGCGGCTCGGCGACCCCCTGGATCCAGACGAGGGCCATGTGGACGATCATGAGGCCGTCGCCCACGAAGGGCAAGATGAAGACGTGAATCCAGTGCCAGCGCAGGATGTAATAGCCGGACAGGGTGCTCGTGCTGCCCCAGAGCATCGTGGCGAGCTGGTCCCCGATGACCGGCGAGGCGCGGGTCATCTCGATCCCGATGTTCGCGGCGCCCTCGCTCAGATCGTTCGCGGGAAGGAGGTACCCCGAGTACCCGAAGAGGATCGTGAGGAGCAGGAGGACCACGCCGATGATCCAGTTCAGCTCGCGGGGCTTCTTGTACGCGCCCGTGAAGTAGACCCGGCACATGTGGAGGAAGACGGCCGCGATCATGATGTGCGCGGCCCAGTGGTGCATCCCGCGGATGATGTAGCCGAACGGGATGTCGTACATGATCCGGTTCATGGACAGGTAGGCCTCGTTGGTCAGCCCGCCCGTCGACGTGTACGAATACGCGCCGTTGGGGACGTAGAAGAAGCCGAGGATGATTCCCGTGATCGTGAGGATGATGAACGCGACGAAGGAGATCCCGCCCAAGCAGTAGAGCGGGTACCAGTACCAGATCGTCTTGAGCTCATACTTCTCCGCATGGCTCCGCGGCATCTGACGCTGGTCCGTCTCCAGCGCCTTGCGGGTCAGATCGGACCAGGGGACCGTGGGGAAGCGGGTCTTGATCCACCCGAACACGGTCCGCCGGCTGTCCTCCCGGAGCGATCCCGACGTTCCCGATGCCACCCTTCCCACCTCAACAGTAGATGTACCAGCGCGGGTCGGCCATCCCGCCGACGAGGGCTCCGCCCTGTTCCTTCACGCAGATGATCGGCAAGGCCCGGGGCGCGGGACCGTGCACCCGCATGCACCCGATGTAGTTGATCGCGGGCGTCACGTGCGGGTTCACGTTGACGACCTGCAGGAGCGGGTCGTACTGGGACCCATGGCAGATGCAGTAGATCGGGTCCTCGTGGTAGACCTCGTACGTCGGCGGGTTGGCCCCGTACGCGCTGTAGTCCCGGCCCGGAGGCGGGTTGTCGACGACGTGCCACCCTGGATAGCAGCAGAGGTGGACGCAACGGTCGAAGGCCACGATGATCTGGGTCTTCGTCGCGTCGTCCTTGTAGAGGTACTCGAAGCCCGAAGGCGGAGGCGCGACCCCGCCCGATTTCAGAGTCGCCGCATCGGGGAAGGCGAACTCGGGGGCGTCGTAGGGGATGCGGATGATGATGCAGGGGAAACCCGTCCCCGGAATGAGGAGGTTGTTCTGGAAGAGACCTCGCCAGACCCCGGTCGCGCCCTGCCACTCCTGGAAGTCCCCGACCCTCACAGGCGTGCCGTCCTTGCTGTTCCACCACTGGGGGGTCGGGAACTTCGTATAGAAGACCCCCTCCCGCACCTCGCCGCTCGCCTTGATGGGCGGCGGGAGGAAGTCCCCGGCCGTGAGCCCGCCCAAGCCTCCCAGGGTGCCCACGGCGCCCAGCGTCAGGCTCAGCTTGACCCACTCGCGGCGGGTCCAGGTCTTGCGTTTCTCCTCCTCTTCCCAGCTCATGGCTCACCTCAGCGGAAGACTCGCGGCGGGACGAGCTTCGGCCGTCGAATCTTGTGGATGAGCTCGTCCGGCATGAACTCTTTGCGATAGATGTCAATGGCCACCGCGGCGCAGACGAAGACCATGCCCAGGAACAGGGCCGTGTAGGAGTCCGCGTCGTTCGGGTAGTTGCCGCTCAGGACCTGCAGGGCGATGAAGATGACCAGGGCACTGAACCAGAGGGACCCGATGACGAGGCCCGCGATGGCGATGGCCGCCATCGCGCTCCGACGGGGCGCATCGCTCCGTATCAACGTGGTCACGGGAGACCCTTCCTCACGTGCTCCTTGTGATCCTTGAATCGCGGCGTTGAGCCCTTGATGATGAAGTAGCTGATCCCCACCCAGACGAGCATCGCAGCGATGCCGATGATCCCGATCCAGTAGGCGCGGAGGAAGATCCCCTTCTGCTCCTGGCCCGCCGCGGACGGAGCGCCCGCGAGGACGATCTCCCCGACCATTTGGGGCTGGTGGTAGACACAGTAGAACCGGATGCCCCCGGTCGGCCCGACCTCCGGGGTGAACGAAGTCCCGTTGTACGTGATGTTCGTGAGGGAGTTCACCGTGAACTGGAACGTGGCGTTCTCCTGCGGTTTCAAATCCGAGTTGATGACCGGCTTCGCGGCGTTGTTGTTGATCGTGAATGTGTGCGGTACCCCGCTGGCGACGGACTGGTTGTTGTAGAACGTGACGTTCAGGATGATCGGGACCTGGGGCAGCAGAATCTGGCTCGGCGAGAACTGGAATGCAGTCCCGTTCTGGAGCCCTTCAATCGTGATGGATAGCACGGGGATCGTCGATGCGGCGACGGGCGCACTCGCGGCAGGGAGGGCGGAAACGGTCAGTATCACTGCCGCTACGAGCAGTACGATGGTCCTCATCCCACGACCCTCTTCATCCGGAGCCGCCCCGGGGGCGCCTCCGAGCGTTTGCGACAAAGAAGGATTACACTTAAACCTTGTGTTGCCCGGTCCGGGGAACCCGTCAGGAGGGCGGTTTCGCGGGTCCGATTTTCGGTGCCCCTAAACGAGGATTCGGCGTCTCCGGCGGGTTCCGTGCGCAGGTCCACGGACGCACGGCCACACGGCCGCGGGACCGCACAAGATGCATTCATGGATTTATATAAAAATAGACCATGAATATCAGCCGAGCCCGCCTCGGAGCGTCCGCCCAGGGATGCCTCAACACCTACCAAACGCTTATAAAGGACCCGAGTTTACGGCCGCTCGGAACCCATGAATAAGGAGGAAACTCTCCAGAAAATCAAGGCAGCGGAGGGCCAGGTCCGCGAGGCGAAGGCGGCCGCGCTCGAGGAAAAGGAGAGGATCCTCCGCGATGCCCGCAAGGAGGGCTTCGAGTTGAGAGAGGCCCTCCGCGGGCGGGCGGAGAAGCGCCAGGAGGAAATCCTCAAGGTGAGCGAGGCGTCCATCGCTCGCGAGAAGGAGGCGCTCCTCGCGAAGGGTCGGCGAGAGGCCGATGCCCTACGCGCCGAGGCGCACGCGAACGTTGAGCGCGCGGTCGACCGCCTCATCGAGAGATTCAAGGGTGCCCTGAATGCCTAGGCCCTTGCCGATGTCCCGGGCCCTCATCGTCGGCCCACGGGATGCGCTCGAGCGGTCTGTGGAGGTCCTGTATCAACTCAAGCTGCTCCACATCGTCGACCACCAGCAGGGCGAGTCCGAGCTCGACATCGGCAAGCCGCTTCCCGCGGCCACGGAGGCCTCCGAGGTCCTTGTGAAGCTCCGCTCGATTGCGAACATCCTCCAGGTCCAGGAGCCCAAGGCAACCTCCGCGGCGGAGGACGTGGAGCAGCCCCCCGAGGGGGATCTCCGATCGAAGATCCTCGCCCTCGAGCTGAACCTCTCCGAACAGGACGCGTCCAAGAAGAAGATCCAGGGACTTGTCGCGGACCTGAACCGGCGCGTGGAGGAGATCACCCCCTTCGCCCAGCTCCCCCTTTCGCTCGAGGACTACCGGGGCTACGAGAGCCTTGAGGTCTTTGTCGGGAAGGTTCCGCGGGAAATCACCGGACTGGAAACCGTGACGCCGGAGTACGAGTCCTTCTCGGTCCCCGGGTTCCTCGTCGTGTTCGTGGCCAAGGCGCATGCGGGCCGGATGCGGGACTTCCTCGCGCAGAGCGGCTTCACGAGCGTCCCGGTGCCGGAAGGCCGCGAACCGCCCCGCGAAATCCTCGCGAACCTGCTCGCGGAGCGCGACCGGTGGGAGAAGCGCCTCACGGACATCGAGGAGACCCTCACGACGCTGCGGGAGCGCTATGCCCAGTTCCTGACCGCGGCGAAGTCTCGCCTCGAAATCGAAGTCGAGAAGGCCGAGGCCCCACTCCGCTTCGCCGTCACGGATCACACGTTCATCGTCGAAGGCTGGGTGCCGTCCGAGCGCTTCGCACCGATGAAAGCGGGGCTGGAGAGCCTGGACGGGGTGTTCGTCGAGAAGCTGGAGACGGCGGGCCACGAGGAACCGGAGACGGAACCGGAGCCCCCCGTCCTGCTCAAGAACCCCAGGCCCGTCCGCCCGTTCCAGACGCTCGTCAACCTCTTCGGGACGCCGAGCTACAAGGAAATCGATCCCAGCATCCTGATCGCGTCCGTTTTTCCGATCTTCTTCGGCATCATGGTCTCGGACGCCGGGTACGGCCTCGCCTGGATCCTCTTCGGCACGTGGGCCGTCAAGAGGTACCTGAAGACGCCGTTCTGGAAGGATGTGATCACGGCCATCACGTGGGGCGGCTTCTGGGCATTCATCTTCGGTTTCTTCGTCTTCGCGGAGGCGTTCGGCATCCCGTTCCACGCGCCGCCCGGGAGCGCGCCGGGCACCGCGGCGTACTTCAACTGGTCGGACAGCATCCTCCATTTCGACATCCCGATTCATCCCGTGATGGAGAAGTTGACCCAGGTGCCGGACTTCATCGTGCTCGCCGTGCTCGCGGCGTACATCCACCTGGGAATCGGCTTCGTCACCGGTTTCTTCGACGAAATCCGCCACAACGTGAAGCATGCGGTCGGCAAGGCGGCCTGGCTCCTGATCCTGACCTCCCTGTTCATCATCATCCTCGTGCGCGCGGCCCGGTGGCCCGTGGACCCCGAAGGACGGGTGCCTCTGGGGTACGCGTTGTGGAACGGCCCTCTCGCCTGGTTCCCGCATGGCGGGATCACGATGAGCAGCGTGGGGTTCGGCGCGACGAACCCAATCCCGATGGCGGCCCTCATCCTGCTCGGCGTGGGGCTGGTCGTCATGCTCGCCACGGAGGGGGCGATGCACATCATGGAGATCTTCGGACTCCTCGCGAACATGATCTCCTATGCGCGTCTCGCGGGCATCGGGGTGGCCGAGGAGGCCGTGACCTTCGCGCTGAACTCGATCATCCTCGGCGGGATGATCATCCCCTGGATGAACGGATCGAGCTTCGTCTTCCTGATCGTGGGGCTCGTCTTCTTTGCCCTGGCGCAGATCGTCCTGTTCCTCCTCTACGCGATCTCCGCGACGATCCAATCCATCCGTCTCAACTACGTGGAATTCTTCCTGAAATTCTACAAGGGCACCGGGACATTGTTCCGGCCCTTTGGAGAGAGAACGACAACGGAGGTGTGAGCAAATGCCCATTGCGGACACGCAGCAAGGCATGGTGG
>OFHG01000098.1_pt1 | contig 40332 bp, 38 predicted proteins | sample 1521931 | NCBI WGS metagenome assembly OFHG01 (sample SAMEA2468438, study PRJEB22500) | soil metagenome | biome: Glassland; feature: Farmland; material: Clay | place: Australia | collected 2013-01-31 | depth 0.55 m
CAAAAACACAGGGCTTTACGGACCGCGTGGGCGGTCCTTCTGACCGCTCCCAGCATACTATGACCACGTATACTTGAAGCCGCCCAGATGGCTATCTAACTGATAAGGCGGGAGATGTTGTTCTTGACAAATCTACAACAGCAGTCCTCGTATGTCCCACACGTGGCCTTCTATTCCTGCCTCCATTGCAGGAGTTACATGCAGAGACTGATGCACCCTACAGAAATTGTACCATGCAAACCATAGAGCGTAAGCCGCGCTCAAGTTCTCCCACTTCTTTGAGAAGGCGTTCGTTAACCTCGTCATTCGCCTCATTCCCATGCGGATTGGAAGATTCTGCCTTTCGACGTGCGACGTGCAAATTCTCCTGAGTCTTGGCTGTCCCCATCTTGGGAGAGGGATTGTTCCTATGACTTCCGAAGGGGAGCCCCGCTGCTCGGCCTCTCGCGGAGTCCGGTGTATTTTTATCAGCTGCGCGAAGTCAATCCGCGTCCCCGGCGGGACGCGGCTTGACTCGGAGCGGCTGCAAGGAAAATCCCAGGACACACCCCTCGTGTTGGCGAGCAACGCTCACACCGTACCCGATTCTGCCGACTCCCCGCACACGCGCAACGGGAACCTCGCCGCTTCGAGGGGTTCAGATGACCACCGATTCCTGGTACTCGCCGAAGACGCGGCGCAGGGCGTCGGAGATTTCGCCGACCGTGGCGTAGGATTTGACAGCCTCATAAATAGGCGGCATGAGGTTCTGGCCGGCGCGCGCGGCGGCTTCGACTCCGGCCAGGGCCGCTGTGGCGCGGCCGCCGTCGCGCCGGGCGCGCAGCTTTTTCAGCCGCTCCACCTGGCCGCGCTCGATTTCGGGGGGAATGTGCAGCAGAGGAAGGTGGACGGAATCCTCCGCCTTGTAGCGGTTGACGCCCACCACCACGCGCTCGCCGGTTTCCACTTGCCGCTGGTAGCTGTAAGCGGCCTGCTGGATCTCGCGCTGCACGTAACCGCTTTCGATGGCGCCGAGCATCCCGCCCATCGTTTCGATCTTTTCCAGGTAGCCTTTCGCGCCGCGCTCGATTTCGTCCGTCAGGTGTTCGACCGCGTAGGACCCGGCGAACGGATCCACGGTGTTGGTGACGCCGCTTTCGTGCGCGATGATCTGTTGCGTGCGCAAGGCGAGCAGCGCGGAAGCCTCGGTGGGGAGCGCCAGGGCCTCGTCGCGGGCGTTGGTGTGCAGCGATTGCGTCCCGCCCAGCACCGCCGCCAGCGCCTGCAGCGTCACGCGGACGATGTTCACGTCCGGCTGCTGCGCGGCGAGGGCCGAACCGGCGGTCTGGGTGTGAAAACGGAACATGCACGCGCGCTCGCTTTCGGCCCGGAAGCGCTCACGCACGATGCGCGCCCACAGGCGTCGCGCGGCGCGGAATTTGGCCACTTCTTCCAGCAGATCGTTGTGCGCGTTGAAGAAGAAGGAGAGCCGCGGCGCGACATCCTCCACGCTGAGGCCGCGCTCGACTGCGGCCTGAAGGTAGGTGATGCCGTTCGCAAGCGTGAAGGCGACCTCCTGCACCGCCGTCGAGCCCGCTTCGCGAATGTGGTAGCCGCTGATCGAGATGGTGTTCCACTCCGGAGCGCGCTCGCGGCAGAAGGCAAAGATATCGGTGACGATGCCGAGCGCCGGGCCGGGCGGATAAATGTAGGTTCCGCGCGCGATGTATTCCTTCAGGATGTCGTTTTGCACCGTGCCGGAGAGTTTGGCCAGGTCCGCGCCCTGCTTTTCCGCCACGGCAAAGTAGAGCGCCAGCAGAATCGCCGCCGTGGCGTTGATGGTCATGGAGGTCGAGACGCGCTCGAGAGGGATGTCACGAAACAGCGTCTCCATGTCCTCCAGGCTGTCAATCGCCACGCCCACGCGGCCCACTTCCCCGGCGGCGAGAGCGTTGTCCGAGTCAAGCCCGATCTGCGTGGGCAGGTCGAACGCCACCGAAAGGCCGGTCTGTCCGTGCGCCAGCAAATACCGGTAGCGCGCGTTGGATTCTTCCGCCGAGCCGTAGCCCGCGTACTGCCGCATGGTCCACAGCCGGCTGCGGTATTGCGTGGGGTAGATGCCGCGCGTAAAGGGAAATTCACCCGGAAAGCCGAGTTGCCCCTCGGCATCCCATGCCGCCAAATCTTCAGGCGCATAAAACGTCTTCAATTCCAGGCCCGAAAGCGTGGCGAACTTGCCTTTCGACTCTTTGTCTTCTGGAGAAGCCATAGGGACAGCGGTCTGCGTTCGTGAGAATCGTCGGATAACTTTCAAAATCGGCAGTCATAGACCGCCATGACAGGATTATCGCACGCTGCGCGCTTTGGCAAAGGAATAGAGGGCGAGCGTGACCAACAAGAATGTGAACCCCGCTACCACCCAGAACCTGACCAGCCCGTCAGCGGGCGTCTGCCGGTAGATGCGCCATTCTCCGTACGCAACCATGGCCCCCGCGCCGCCCAGAACCAGGAACACCAGGCCCAGCAGCAGGTTGAATAAGCGCCGCGCCTGGCGGATTCCAAGTTCGGTCAGTTCAACCAGCCTGCCCAAATCGCTCCTCGGCCTCTGATGTGCCCAACGGCGGGGCCCGAATCAATCTTAAGAAGTTTGGCTTTCTCAGTCAAATCCGGGCGGCAGGCCGGCAGTGCGACTGTGTGTGGCGGAGGTCGCAATTACATCGCTTGTCTCCGCTCCTTGACACCCGCCAAACCCAAATCGTAGAATGAAATGTGCGCATGAAATTCCGCGCGCGGGTGAAAATTGGAGCTCGACGACAACTTCAAACGGCTCGTAACCCAGCTGGGAGATGCCATCAACGACTCCCTGGCCGACTCGAAAAGAATTGCGGACATTATCGAGGAAATCCGCGAATCCGGCTATGACCTTTTCCTGGTGCTGGAAGTGACCATCGGCTTCAACAAGCGCGGGGAAAAAAAGGTGGTGCACCGCCGGAAATTTGCGGCCGACGAGAGCCACGGAGCGGAATTTCGCCTAACGACCCAGGATACCCAGTTCCTGCGCGCCCTCAAAATCCGCGTCGAAGAAAACCGTAAATAACCGGCCCCTCACCCGTCAACTGCCGGGACTGCGCGGAGAACCGCCGCCCCCGGCTTGACTCGTCCTCCGCCGAGGAATACGATTCCCCCATGCCCGCCCGCACGTTGCGCCCCCCGGCGGTTGCCGGGCGGTTCTATCCGGCTCGGCCCGATGTTCTGGCACGCGACCTGGATGAATACTTGCGCGCCGACGGAGTTTCCTCGAACAAGGTCGAGAACGCCCTGGGCTGCGTGGTGCCTCACGCCGGGTACATGTACTCAGGCGGAGTCGCGGGGGCGGTTTACGGGAGGATGCCCGCCCGGACTTCTTACGTCATCATGTGCCCCAATCACTTCGGGCGCGGCGCGCCGCTCGCGATCGTGTCAACCGGAAGCTGGCTCACTCCCCTTGGCGAGGTGCCGATTGACGCGGCGGTCGCGCAGGCCATCCGCAACGCCTGCCGGTTGCTGATGGAAGATCCCGGCGCGCACGCGGAAGAGCACTCGCTGGAAGTTCAGCTTCCCTTCTTGCAGCGTGAAGTCAAATCCTTCCGCTTCGTGCCCATCGCGATCGGAGTTTCGGGCTATGCGGCGCTGGAAGCGCTGGGACACGGCCTTGCCGAAGCCTTGAAAAACCTCACGCCGCGCCCGATGATCGTCGCTTCCAGCGACATGAACCACTACGAGCCCGACTCGATCACCCGGGTGAAAGACCGCAAGGCGATTGACCGCATCCTGGAACTGGATCCGAAGGGGCTCTACGACGTCATCCGAAAGGAAGATATTTCGATGTGCGGTTACGGCCCGGCGATCGCCATGCTGACGGCGGCCAAGGACCTGGGCGCCGGGCACGCGGAACTGGTCAAGTACGCCACCTCAGCGGATGCCAGCGGTGACCGCAGCGCGGTGGTTGGCTACGCCGGCATCATCGTATCTTGAGGCGGGAACACACTCGCTCTTCAAGGCACGCGGCGAGTCCCTTCGCCGCGGCGTGAATGGGCATCGTGCCCCAGACCGGCGGCGATCAGCGATGGGGTACTGCGCCAGGTGACGAGCGAGGGGCCGCAGCACCTCCAGCTCGCCCACCGCCGCCGAAGCCGCCGGAACTTCTGCCCTGCGTGCCGCCCCCGAACGTGCCGGAACTGCCGCCTCCGACACGGCCTCCGCCAAACCCGCCGGAATTAGATGAAGAGGGCGCGGACCAGCGGCCCGAGCCGCGCGACGGAGACTGCCGGGACCCACCGCCCACTCCCCATGAGTCGAGCGTTTTCTCGAACGTCCCAGTGGGGCGGGAGGACTCAACGCCGGCGCGTGGCGCTACGTGATGGCTGCCTTCCGGTGCCGGCTGGAATCCCGTCGTCTCCCCCGGCGCAATTCCCGTCGCAGGCTCTGGCGAAGGTATCGGAGCGGTGGAGTGGACCGCCGACGGTGCTCGCGGAGTCTCCGCTGGCGTAGGAATTGTCTCAGTCCGCGGCGCAGGAGCCGACGCCGTTACTTGGTTGCTGTTGACGTAGCGCCCTTGAGACGAGTCGAAGACAACTCCCGTCGTTGCCGAGGGCCTGGTTTCTACGCCTCGAGCGGGTAAGGAACCGCGCACGCCCGAGGGAGCCACGGCCGGGCGATTCCCGCTTCCGGAAACTGCCGCTTCACTGCCGGTTGCCATTCGGTTGCCGGGGACGGAAACCGCTGGGCTTGTGGGAGACCTGTCCTGCCCCTGCACAACTCTGTCACCCGGCACATCAGGCTGTAGGTCAGGCCGCTCAACCCCAAACGCGCCCGTAACGTTCACTCCCATCACGCGATGTCCGGTCACCGGCAATCCGGCGCGGAAGGAATCCGCATTCACGACAGTGACCCCGGATTCTACGGACGGGATGCCGGACCTGGCTGGCATCGGCCGGCCTCTAGGCCGTTGGTGGGGTGGCCGGGGCGCCCAGCCTACCCACCCGGGACCCTGGTACCACGAAACGAGGCTCGGCGACCAAGCGTTGAACCCACCCGGAATCCAGCACCAACCGTAGTTGGCATCGTAAACCCATCCCCCGTAGTGGAACGGCAACCAGCCCCAGGGCTCGAAAGACACCCACGTGAACCCGAAACCGGGATACCACAACCACTGCCCATAGGAGTAAGGCGTCCAGCCAAACCCCATAGAGGGAATCCAACCATAGCCGTAATCAGGGATATAAGACCAATTGCCGTAATAGTAGAGGTCATTCCAACCGTACAGAAGCGAGGTTGCGTCGTTGGTATAAAGTCCCGGAGGGCTTTTGCGGCGCGCCAACTGCGCCTGGTCCTCGCGTTCCTCAACCCATTCGTCCCAGGCGTCCTTGGTGATCCCTTTCGAAACGGCCACGGGCTGCTCGGCGCCGGGCTGAATCTCACAGACCATATTCTTTCCCAGGTGCTCTTCGCCGAAGGGGCTGGAAACGTTCACGTCCCCTTTGAAAACCTCGACGCGGACGTTGTCTCCGTCCAGATCCACCCGAAACAGGGTGGTCTTGTCAGTCGCGAGATCCACGGTGGCAGAGCCGGCCTTGACCGTATAAACGTCGCCGTCCTCCGGAATGACGTCGAAGGTGGCGTATCCCCGTGCCAGGACCATACCGTTCAGCTTGGCCCCGTTGGAGTCAAGAGCAAGCTGGTTGAAATCAAGCTCGGAAAGCTGCCCCATGCGCGCCGTGGAAGTGTTTTCAAACTCCACTTCGGCAAAGCTGTTGTCGGCGGTCATGAGTCTGAAGCCCTCTTGAATGGGCGTGTTGACAGGGGCTTCGGCGCCACCAGGAGCGTTTGGCCGTGTCACGGTGACAGTCCCTTCTTCAAAACTCAGGCGGACGATGCGGGCGTGCGAGTAGGCTTGGGCCCATGCCAGGCTGGCCGAAAAGAGCGCGAGCGCACTTGCACCCAGCAACGAGTTTTTGGGATTGAACCGGTGTGTCATGGCGGACCTCCAGGGCCGGGGAGGGGTTTGCGCCCCTGGGGCCATTCTACACCTACATAGACGAAACGGCCCGACCTCGGGTTGCACTCTTCGTAAATATTAGGCCGCCAGCCACTGGGGCATTCCAGCCGGGCCCAACCGCCGGTTCGTGGATTTGCCTTCACTAGTTCGAGGCTTGCACGCGCGCCAGGATATCCTGCGCGCGAACCTGCGCCAGGTGCAAGAATCGCGGATTGCGCGCAATTTCCTCAAGCATTGGAACCATCAGCTCCGGATCCGCAAGGGCGCGATTATTGAGATCAATTTGAATCTGGCGAAGCTCGCGGGGCAGTCCCAGATGATCGTACTTGACGGCGAACTCCAGCGCCTGGATGTGCTGCTCGACCACTGCAATCTTCTCAAAAATGTCGGCGAGCTCGACGGCTTCTTTGTTAAGCGTATAGTTGAACTCGGCGCTCGATTTCTGCCCGTCCTTTTCATAGGTAAAGGTTTTCTGCCCGAGGTTCGCCACTTTTTTGTGGCTTTCCAGGTCGATGGAGCGAAAGTAATTGAGCTCCGCCGCGAGCGAGAAGAGCTTCTGCGAAGTGCTGCCCGTAAGTTTGAACGAGCGGGGATGGGGCGGGTCAGCAAGCTTGCGCCCGTCGTAGGTTCCCGTGCCAGCCGCATCCACCTGGATGGTGATGTACTCCGGCATGCTGCCTTTGAGAATACGGGTGTAGGTGAGCCGCGCTCCGGCCTGATCCTGGGGCGGCGCGGCCGTCGTGAGGGAACTGAGGAATAGGACGACCAACCCCAACAGAGGGAAGATAATCCGCGTACCTCGCGTCCCTTGTGAGTGAGCAGTCTCCATCAGCGCAGTTGAGTTGGATGGCCGGCGCGGTGCCAGGGTTGCGCCTGCCAGGGGGCGGCCTACTTCGCCTGCGTCAGAGCATGCATCTCCGCTTCTTCGATATCGAAATTGGCGTAGACGTGCTGCACATCCTCGTGATCTTCCAGTTCTTCCATCAGCCGAAGCATCTGCTCCGCTTGCTTGCCCGTCAACTTCACGTAGTTCTGCGGAACCATGGAAACTTCTGCGGCTGCCGGAGTGATTTGAGCCGCTTTCAAACGCTCCACAACGTTGTGGAAATTTTCGGGAGAAGAGAGAATTTCCCAGCTGCTCCCGTCGTCCTTCATATCGTCGGCGCCCGCTTCTGTCACCAGTTCCAAAAGAGCGTCTTCTCCGGCCTTGTCCTTCTCCACCACCACGTAGCCGCGCTTCGAAAACATCCAGCTCACCGAAGCACCGAAAGTCCCGCCGTGCTTGCCGAAAATGTGACGGATTTCTGAAGTGGTGCGATTCTTATTGTCGGTGGCCACTTCGACCATCATCGCCACGCCGCCAGGTCCGTAAGCTTCATACACCCCTTCTTCGTAAACCGAGCCGGGCAGCTCGCCCGTGCCTTTCTGGATGGCGCGCTTGATGTTGTCCGCCGGCATGTTTTCCGCCTTGGCGGCATTGACGGCTGTGCGCAGTCGCGGGTTGGTGTCAATATCGCCGCCGCCCAGGCGCGCTGCGACCGTGATTTCCTTGATCAGCTTGGTGAAGACTTTCCCGCGCCGGGCGTCAGCCGCGCCCTTTTTGTGCTTGATCGTCGCCCACTTCGAATGGCCAGACATGTCAGACTTCCTTTCTACGAGTGCGCGCCGCCACGCAAACAACCTCTGGGGAGGGCCATCGGCCCGGTGGCAACGCTATGCCGAGATGCTACCACAACCCTCTGCGAGATGTCATGCCGAGACGCCGCGGTCGTGGGGTCGATTTGCCATTGCGGGCATCTCGTGCTAGCGTGCGCGTGAAGAAGTCTCAGCCCAGGGAGGTGTCGCATGATATCGAGGAAATGGCTCGGTGCCTCGGTGGCAATGATGATTGCACTTTGGTGCCTTCCCGCCTTCGCCCAGGGACAAGGACGCGGGCAAGAGAAGAGGGAGGAACACGGCGACAGGGGCCGTGGAAACGAAGGCAAGAAACAGGAAAAGAAAGAAAAACACAAGGGCTATTACTCCCAGCGCGACCGGGATTGGATGCATGCTTGGTACCGCGACCATCCGGGCGATCTGCCACCCGGGCTCGCTAAGCGCGATGAACTGCCGCCGGGTTTGGCGCGCCAGCTCCGCGTGCGCGGCACATTGCCTCCGGGCCTGGAGAAGAAGATTCACCCCGTCCCCGAGGCATTTGTCAGCCACCTTCCTCCGCCGCCGCCCGATTGCGAGCACGTCCTGATCGGCGGCAACATCGTGCTAGTGAATCGCAAGACGCATCTCGTGCTGGATATCTTCGCGCTCTTCCACTGAGGCGCCGCGGCACGGCTCCCGCGGCCCAGGATTCAGCTTCGGGCGCTCGGTTTCGATTCATGCCGGGCGCCCAGTGTTATGCACTCCCCTCCACTCACCTCCGGTGTCCGAGCGGCTCTCGCCCCCACTAGTGGGGAGCCCTTCTTTATTCATATCACCGCCACTTGACATCCTGCCTTTCGGGCGTTATTCTAATTCCGACCAAAAAGGTCGGATTTGACGATGCTCAAGCTGAGCAAAAAGGCGGACTACGGGCTGATTGCCGTCAGGCACCTCGCGATGCGGCACTTAGCTGGGGCGTGCAGCGCGAAGGAGATTGCCCGCACCTACGGCATCCCTACCGAACTGCTGGCCAAGATCCTCCAGAAGTTAGTGAAAAGAGGACTCTTAATTTCGCAGCAGGGTGCCGAGGGCGGCTATGCCTTGGCGCGCGACCCGGCGACGGTTACGGCGTTTGAGGTGATCAAGGCCATTGACGGCCCGCTGCTGATCACTTCCTGCGTCACGGCCCACGGCGACTGCTCCCAGGCGCTGACCTGCACGGTGAAAGAGCCTCTCGGCAAGGTCAACGAGATTATCGTCAAGGCGCTGAATTCAGTGACGATCTCGAGCCTGAGGGAAGAAGCCCCCGAGCCCTCGCCAAGCGCTTCGGGCCTGATCCAAATCGGAGGCTCGCCGCAATAATTGCGCGGCCCGAAGAATCTTGACCTTTTTGTACAGATTCCTTAGCATGGTGATAGGGGCAAATGCCGGCAACGAATCAGTTTCTTCGAAGAGAGGCCGAGGCATTGTCCTGGCTGACAAGTTTTTCATGGGAGGCTTTTGATGGCGACTCCAGAGAATGATGTCCAGGTTCTAGCCAACCGCGAGTACAAGTACGGCTTCGTGACGGAGATCGAAGCCGACACTGTTCCCGCCGGGCTGAACGAAGACATCATCCGCATGATTTCGGCGAAGAAGGAAGAGCCCGAGTGGCTGCTCGAGTGGCGCCTGAAAGCGTATCGCCACTGGCTGACGATGAAGGAGCCCACCTGGGCGAACATTCACTACCCGCCCATTGACTATCAGGCCCAGACCTATTACTCCGCGCCAAAGTCGCAGAAGTCGGGACCGCAAAGTCTGGCGGACGTGGACCCCGAACTCATCAGGACCTACGAAAAGCTGGGCATTCCGCTGCAGGAGCAGAAACTGCTGGCGGGCGTCGCGGTGGACGCGGTGTTCGACAGCGTTTCGGTGGCCACTACTTTCCGCGAGAAATTAGCGGATGCCGGCATCATCTTCTGTTCGTTCTCGGAAGCGGTGCGCGAGCATCCGGACTTGGTGCGCAAGTGGCTGGGCTCGGTGGTTCCCTACACCGATAATTTTTTTGCCACGCTCAACTCGGCGGTCTTCAGCGACGGGTCTTTTGCTTATATCCCTAAAGGTGTGCGCTGCCCGATGGAGCTTTCCACCTACTTCCGCATCAACGCCAAGAATACCGGCCAGTTCGAGCGCACGCTGATCGTCGCCGAAGAAAGCGCCTACGTCAGCTACCTGGAAGGCTGCACCGCGCCGATGCGCGACACCAACCAGTTGCACGCGGCGGTGGTCGAACTGGTGGCGCTCGACAACGCCACGGTAAAATACTCGACCGTACAGAACTGGTATCCCGGCGACAAGGAGGGCAAGGGCGGCATTTACAACTTTGTGACCAAGCGCGGCAAGTGCCTGGGCAAGAATTCCAAGATTTCCTGGACGCAGGTCGAGACCGGCTCGGCCATCACCTGGAAATATCCCGGCTGCATCCTCCAGGGCAACAATTCCGTGGGCGAGTTCTATTCGGTGGCCCTGACCAATAATTACCAGCAGGCCGATACCGGCACCAAGATGATTCACATCGGCAAAAACACCACAAGCACGATTGTCTCCAAGGGCATCAGCGGCGGGCACGGGCAGAACAGTTACCGCGGCATGGTCAAGATCATGAAGGGCGCGAAGAACGCGCGCAATTATTCGCAGTGCGATTCGCTGCTGATGGGCGACAAGTGCGGCGCGCACACGTTCCCTTATCTCGAAGTCAAGAATTCGACCGCGACCGTGGAGCACGAGGCTTCGACTTCCAAAATCGGCGAGGACCAGATTTTTTACTGCCGCCAGCGCGGGCTCTCGACCGAAGACGCCATCGGCATGATCGTCAACGGCTTCTGCAAGCAGGTCTTCAAGGAGCTGCCGATGGAGTTCGCCGTCGAAGCGCAGAAGTTGCTGAGCGTGAGCCTTGAAGGAAGCGTCGGGTGATTTTGGATTTTGGATTGACCGTGTGGCGCAGACATCGCTCTTTGATGTCTGCGATGGAGGCAAAGATAAAGCAGATTCTTGGGTTCACGGAATGAACGATGACAATTCAGTATTTTGAGGACACGGATACGCTGCTGATCACCTTGAAAAAGGGTGAGGTCTCTGAGACGAGGGACCTGGATGAAAACACTCTGGTCGAGTTCGACGCCAGCGGCAGCCTGGTGAGCATGACCATCGAGCATGCGAAGGAGCGGGCAGAACTGCCGGACTTCTCCTTCCAGCGCGTTGCGGCGGCAAGGGCGCCAGCCTAAGCGGGTCTCCACCGGCTGGCGCTGACATCGGCTTTTGATGTCTGCGGGCACAGCGAAGATAAAGCAGATCCTTCGCTGCGCTCAGAATGACAATTAGAACGCGGCGGGTTTCTCGTTTTGCGAGTTTCGAATTTCGAGTTTCGATTTCCCAGTTTCTATTTTCCATTTTCTTCAAGCAACGGACCACGGACAACTGACAAAGGACAAATACAGAATGCTTCTAGAAATCAAAAATCTTCAGGCCTCGGTGGGCACGAACGAAATTCTGAAAGGTATCAACCTTGAGGTTGACCTCGGCGAAGTGCACGCCATCATGGGGCCGAACGGCTCGGGCAAATCCACTCTCGCGCAAGTGCTGGCGGGGCGGGACACCTACACGGTGACGGGCGGCGAAGTCCGCTATCAAGGCCAGGACCTGCTCGGGATGGCGCCCGAGGACCGGGCGCGCGCCGGCATCTTCCTCGCCTTCCAGTATCCGGTGGAAATTCCAGGCGTCTCAAACACTTATTTCCTGCGCGCGGCGCTGAACGCCGTCCGCAAGCAGCGCGGTGAAGAAGAGCTGGACGCCATGGATTTCCTGGCGCTCATAAAAGAGAAAATGAAGCTGCTCGAAATGGACGAGACGTTGATGAATCGTCCCGTCAATGAAGGTTTTTCCGGCGGCGAGAAGAAGCGCAACGAGATTTTCCAGATGGCCGTCTTGCAGCCCAAGCTCGCCATCATGGACGAGACCGATTCCGGCCTCGATATTGACGCGCTCAGGATCGTCGCCAACGGCGTCAACGCCCTGCGCGGCAAGGAGCGCTCCATCGTCGTGGTGACGCACTACCAGCGGCTGCTCAACTACATCGTGCCCGACTACGTTCACGTGCTCTCGAACGGCCGCATCATCAAGTCCGGCTCGAAGTCGCTGGCGCTAGAGCTTGAAGAAAAGGGTTATAGCTGGCTGGATGAGACTGTGCCCGCGCACGAGCGCGCGTAGGAAAAAGCAGGCAGCAGGCAGACGAACCGAAGAAGAGGAATTGACCAATTCATGACCACCGCAGTCAAAGCATCCTACGGAATTTACCTCGACCGCTACCACGACCTGGAAAAGCAGCGGGACGGCAAGAGCCCGGCGTGGCTGAAGACACTGCGCTCGGACGCCATCCGCGCCTTCGCCGATCTGGGCTTCCCCACGACGCACCTGGAAGACTGGAAGTACACCAATGTCACTCCCATCGCGAACGGTCCCTTTCAGGCGGCGCGCGCGGAATCGAGCGGCAATCTCGAGGCTCAGCTTCGCCAGTCGCCTTTCTTTGACCTGGGCTGTAGCCGCCTGGTTTTTGTGAATGGCTTCTTTTCCGCCGGCCTTTCCTCCCTCAGTGATTTCCCCAAGAATGTGAAAGTCTCAAGCCTCGCCGCAGCATGGGCGGGCGGCGCCGCGCCGCTCGAGCAGCATCTGGCGCGCTATGCGGATTTCAAGCAGCACGCGTTCACGGCGCTCAATACCGCTTTCCTGGAAGACGGCGCGTTTATTGAAGTGCCCCGGGGCGTGGTGCTCGATGCGCCGATCCACATCCTGTACGTTTCAACCAGCCTCGGCGAACCGCACCTCGCGCATCCGCGCAACCTGATCGTGGTGGGCCAGGAAGGCCAGGCCAGGGTGATCGAAACTCACCTGGGTCTGGACGGGAATGTTTACTTCTCGAACTCGGTCACGGAAATTGTGGCGGGCGAAAACAGCTCGGTGGATTACGTGAAGGTGCAGCAGGAAAGTCCCGCGGCGTTTCACGTGGCGACCGTCATTGCCCATCAGGCGCGCAACGCGAGCGTCGCGACCCATTCCATCGCGCTCGGCGCCCGGCTGGGCCGCGAAGATCTGGTGACCGTGCTGGAGGGCGAAGGCGCGGAAGCCCTGCTCAGCGGGCTCTACGTCACCAGCGGCAGCCAGTTGATTGACAATCACACCACGATTGACCACGCCATGCCGCACTGCGCGAGCCGCGAATTTTACAGGGGCATCCTGGACGGAAAATCCACCGGAGTGTTCAACGGCAAGATCATCGTGCGACAGGACGCGCAAAAGACCGACTCCAAGCAGAGCGACAAGAACCTGTTGCTTTCCGAGGACGCGGTGATCAACACCAAGCCGCAGCTCGAAATTTTTGCCGACGACGTCAAGTGCACGCACGGCGCCACCGTCGGCCAGATTGACGCGGAAGCGATTTTCTATCTGCGCTCGCGCGGCCTCGGCCTGGCGGAAGCGCGCAACCTGCTGATCGCCGCCTTTGCCAACGAGATTACCGATCGTGTCAAGTTCCAGCCGCTGCGCGAGCGGCTGAACGCTCAGTTGATGACCCGGCTGCTGCCGGGCCCTCTTGCGGAGGAGTGATGGCAACCGCACGCCACGTGGCAGAAAGTTCGACGAGCCCCAGCGCAACGTCGCTGGACGTCGCCAAAATCCGCGAAGATTTTCCCATCCTTCGCCAAAAGGTTCACGGCAAGCCGCTGGTCTATCTCGATAACGCCGCCACCAGCCAGAAGCCGATCCCCGTCATCGAAGCGGAAAGGCGTTTCTACGAAAACGACAACTCCAATATCCACCGCGGCGTGCACGAGCTTTCCGAGCGCGCCACTCAGGCCTACGAAAACACCCGCATCAAGGTGCAGCGGTTTTTGAACGCCGCCGAGGCGCGCGAAATCATTTTCGTGCGCAGCACCACCGAGGCCATCAACCTGTTGGCGCAGAGCTACGGCCGCAAATACATCGCGGCCGGAGACGAAATCCTGATCACCGCCATGGAGCACCACTCGAACATCGTGCCCTGGCAGATGCTGTGCGAGGAAAAAGGCTCCAAGCTGCGCGTCGCGCCCATGAACGACCGCGGCGAACTGCTGCTGGAGGAATTCTCAAAGCTGCTGGGCCCGCGCACCAAGCTGGTTTCCGCGGCCCACGTTTCGAATGCGCTGGGAACCATCAATCCGGTCGAGAAAATCGTCCAACTGGCGCACGCACAAGGGACGCCGGTCCTGGTGGACGGCGCGCAGGCGGCGCCGCACCGCGAGGTGGACGTGCGCGCGATGGACTGCGATTTCTACGCCTTCTCCGGCCACAAGGTGTTCGGCCCCACGGGCATCGGCGTGCTTTACGGCAAAGCGAAGCTGCTCGAAGCCATGCCGCCTTACCAGGGCGGCGGCGACATGATCAGCTCCGTCACTTTTGAAAGGACGATCTACAACGTCATTCCCCAGAAGTTCGAAGCCGGCACGCCCAACATCGCCGGCGTGGTGGGCCTGGGCGCGGCGATTGACTATCTGAATGCCATCGGGCTCGACAACATCGCCGCTTACGAGGAGGAACTGCTCGATTACGCCACCGAGCAGATTTCGAAAATTCCCGGCGTGCGGATTATCGGCACGGCGGAGCACAAGGCCAGCGTGATTTCGTTCGTCATCGAGGGCATCCACCCGCACGACGTGGGAACCGTCCTCGACCAGGAAGGCATCGCCGTCCGCACCGGCCACCACTGCGCGCAGCCGGTCATGCAGCGCTTCGGCATTCCGGCTACCACGCGCGCCTCGCTGGCGTTTTACAATACGCGCGAAGAGATTAACGGTCTGGTCGCGGGAATTCACAAGGTCAAGGAGGTTTTCGGCTGATGCCGGACCTGGAAGCACTCTATCAGGACGTCATCCTGGACCACAACAAGCGCCCGCGCAATCATCGCTCGATCGAGGGCGCCACAGCCCACGCCGACGGCTTCAATCCCCTGTGCGGCGACAAGGTGACGATTTTCGTCAAGCTGGACGGCGACCGCATCAGCGACATCAGCTTCACCGGCTCGGGCTGCGCCATCTCCACGGCTTCCGCATCGATTCTTACCGAGACTTTGAAAGGCAAGACGCGCCAGGAAGCTGAGGCGCTGTTCGAAAGATTTCGCGACCTAGTCACCGGCAAGGGCACAGGGAACGCTTCGGAACCGCCTCTCGGGAAGCTGGCGGTTTTTTCCGGCGTGTCCGAATTTCCGGTGCGCGTCAAGTGCGCCACGCTCGCCTGGCACACGCTGCGCAGCGCGCTTTCGGACGGCGGCGAGGTGGTGACCACCGAACCTCCCGAGGACGCGCGCGAGGGAGCTTAGCACCATGACCGAACAGGAAATCCAGGAACTCACGGGAAAAGTGGTCGAAGCCATGCGCAAGTGCTACGACCCGGAAATCCCCGTCAACATTTACGACCTGGGGCTGATCTACGAAACCAAAATCGAGCCCACGGGTGTGGTCCACGTGAAAATGACCCTGACGGCCCCCGGCTGCCCCGCGGCGGGCGTGCTGCCCGGCGAAGTGGAGGACCGCATCCGCGTGCTTCCTACCGTCACCGACGTGAAGGTTGATGTGGTCTGGGACCCGCCGTGGACGAAAGAGATGATGTCCGAGGCCGCCAAGCTGCAGTTGGGTTTTCTATGAGTCGAGAGTTAAGAGTTCAGAGCCGAAAGCGTGAGACCCGACCCGCGGAGATAGCATGCGTCTTTCGACTTTTGACTTTCGACTTTGAACGAACGGTACTGCGATGAAACTCAGTTCCCAGGAAGAATTCGGCCTGCGCTGCCTGCTCCGGATTGCGAGGCAGGGCGAGGGCGGCGGCCTGACCATTCCCGAAATCAGCGAGGCGGAAGGCATCTCCGCTGCCCACGCCGCCAAGCTAATGCGCCTGCTGCGCCGCGGGGGCTTTGTGACCAGCGCGCGCGGGCAAGCGGGCGGCTACACGCTTTCGCGGCCGCCTGAGAAAATCCTGATCGGCGAAGTCCTGGCGCTGCTCGGCGGGCGCTTGTTTGACCCGGCTTTCTGCGACACGCATTCCGGCGTCGAAACCGTCTGCACCCACACGGTGGATTGTTCCATCCGCTCGCTCTGGCGCGCGGTCCAGATCGTCGTTGACCGGATTCTGAACGGGACCACGCTGAAAGAACTGACCGCCAACGAGCAGGCCGTTGACGCCTGGGTCGCCCCGCTGGTCACAGTAGCGGGCGAAATGAAGCCTCTGCGCGAACCTCCTCATGCCGGCGGCCGCTCTTAGACACACCGCTGGCAGGCGCCCGAAGCGCCCTTCACAATTCCATTTCTTTCATTTGAAAATTACTTGGTGTGCAGCACGGCCTGTTTGAAGCTCCCGCGCTGTTTTTCGATCTTCTTCTGCAGCATCATGATGGCGTAAATCAACTGCTCGGGGCGCGGCGGGCAGCCGGGGACGTAGACGTCCACGGGCACCCACTGGTTCACGCCCTGGACGATGGCGTAATTGTCGAAAACGCCGCCGGAGGTGGCGCAGGCGCCCATCGAGATCACCCACTTCGGCTCCGGCATCTGGTCGTAGAGTTTCTTGATCACCGGCGCCATCTTCTGCGAAACGCGCCCGGCGACGATCATTAAATCGGCCTGGCGTGGCGAACCGCGGAACACTTCCGCTCCGAAGCGCGCAATGTCGAATCGCGACGCCGACATGGACATCATTTCGATGGCGCAGCAGGCCAGGCCAAACGACATCGGCCACAGGGACGATTTGCGCGCCCAGTTCACCGCTTTGTCGAGCTGCGCAAAGATGATGCCCTCAACGCCCGAGCCGTCGCTGGTCTGAATCGGTGTTGTGCCCATCGATTTCTATTATGCCACGCCGCCTGGTCTCTTTCAACCTGCGCAGTCGGACCTTTTCAGAACAGTGGCTGATCCTTCCAAGTGGACCGGTCCCAAGCAGGTGGCGGTCCAAGTGCAATCGTCGAGGTGGACGAACGGACCACGCCAAGGGCGCAGGCAGAATACGGAGCAGGGACCGGCAGCAATGTTACTGCGGCAGGTTCATGCGGCGCACGAGGGCCTGGAAGCGCGGGTCGGGACGGAGGGGCTTGAAAGGGGGCTCATTGGTGATCCACGGCATCCAGGTAAAGCGAAGAGCCGCACACCTATCCAGCCATCGGAACGCCTCATCCTTCTCCCCTAGGCCTGTATAGATCTCGGCTAGCCCCCAGGTGTCCATCGGCATGGGCTTTTTTATTAGCGCGGTCGCGATTTTCTGCGCCTCTTCCCTCTGGCCGGCCACCGCGTACGTATATCCAAGAGCCCATCTCACCGCAGGGCTACTCTCGCGGCCTTCTGGTGCGCCGAGATGGCCTCTTCATACATCCCCTTTTCCGCGTATCCGACTCCGAGCACGTAAAGGCCCCACGGGAAATCGGGATTAAGCTCCAGCGCCTTGCGGGCTCCATCCAGTGTCTTGTCGTACTGCCCGGTTTTCCAGAATTGCCATCCCTGCCACGCAGGCCAGAGGGGTGTTAACGGGTCCAGCACCGAAGCTCGCTTCATTTCCGCGTGCGCGCCGTCGACGCGCCCCATCAGCTCCAAATACCACGAATAGTGAGCGTGAACCTCGGGTAAATTAGGGTTCTGGGCAAGGAGGCGCTCAAAAGCCTCTTCTGCGCCCGTCCAGTCCCAATCCCAGTAGAGCTTGATCTCAGCCAAAGCCTCGTGGGCATCGAGAAGAGTTGGATCGAGCTCCAGCGCCTTGAGCGCAGCTGCCTTGGCGGGAATCAAGTTATCAGGTGTAGCCTCATGACCTATCAGGCTATAACCGAGCGCGAGTCCCCCGTAAGGCAAGGGGTCCGTGGGGTCGATTTCGATGGCCTGCTTCAGATATGCCAGACCTTTTTCGAATCCTTCCGGCGTCATCTTGTTCAGGTAGAACTTCCCTTTGAGGTAGGATTCGTAGGCTTCAGGATTGACCGTCCGCGCACGTGCCAGGCGGGCGCGCTCGGAGGGTGTGATGGCCGCGCGGACTTTGTCACCAATCGCACTTGCGATCTCGCTCTGTAAGGCGAGGACGCCGCGCAGGTCGCGCTGGTAGCTCTCCGCCCACAGGTGCCGGTCGGTCGAGGCCTCGATGAGCTGTGCGGTGATGCGCACCTGGCCGCCCTCGCGTAGCACGGAACCTTCAATGAGTGCGTCCACCTTCAACTCCTTCGCGATCTGCGGCAAAGGCTTCTTCGTGCCCTTGTACTGCATCATCGAGGTCCGGGAAATGACCTTCAAGGCGCTGATTTTGGCGAGGTTCGTAATCAGCTCTTCGGTCATCCCGTCGGCGAAATATTCCTGCTGCGGATCGCCGGAGAGATTCGCAAGCGGCAGGACGGCGATGGATTGAATTTTCGGTTTCTGCGCTGCGACAACCGACCCCGGCACGCTCAGCCGGCCCAGGTCTTCCAACACTTGCTTCGCCGATTGATACCGCTCGTCGGGATTCTTCTCGAGCGCCTTCAGGATGATGGCTTCGAGGCCCGGCGGGACTTTGCCGTTCAGTTCACGCGGCGGCTGTGGAGGCTCGGTCAGAATCGAAGCGATCAGCGGAGTGGACTGCTTCTCCGGAAAGGGCCGCTGCCCTGTTGCCATCTCGTAGAGGATCGCGCCCAGCGCATAGATGTCCGCGCGCGCATCCAACGCCTTGCCCTGAAACTGCTCCGGTGCCATATGGGGGACCGTCCCCATCACCGTGCCCGCCTGCGATTCCGCCAGGCTGGCCGTGGCCGCGTCAACCTCCGTGGGTCTGACCATCTTAGCCAGACCAAAATCCAGAACCTTAACCCTCCCTTTCGAGGTCACCATCACGTTGGCGGGCTTCAGGTCGCGATGGATGATCTGGTGCTCGTGCGCTTCTTCCAGCGCCTCGGCGATCTGCGTCCCCAGGTTGACAATCTCTGATTCCGCCAACGGGCCCGCGGCGGCCTTGGCCGCCAGCGTTTCTCCCTCCACGTATTCCATGGTGAGGAAGTCCACCCCGTTGTCGCTGTCGAAGTCGTGAACCACGGCAACGTTCGGGTGATTGAGCTGGGAAAGGGTCAGGGCTTCGCGGCGGAAGCGGCTGCGCGCGGTTTCGTCGCCGAGCATTCCGGCGGGCAGAACCTTGAGCGCCACGTCGCGGTCCAGGCGCTCGTCGTGGGCGCGATACACCACACCCATGCCGCCGCCGCCGAGCTTCTCCAGGATGCGATAGTGGGAAACGGTTTCGCCGGTGGCGATCACGGTCCGGCCACCTCGCCGCGCGTAATGAAGGGGACGTCGGGTGAAGGCATCCTACGACTCGTTGCCATGCAAGTCAATGCCGCCGTCCACGGCGCAGGAAGGGTAAAGGGCGAAGTTCGAGCGAGCCGCGGGAAGCCCCGCAGATTTCAGACGCGCCGGATGTCAATCAATCCGGTTGCCGCGGGTGGAGTTCGAGCAGACGGCCACTTTCTGGGACGCGGGATAGAGCGGCGCGGGCTTTTCGTGTGCGGTGTCCACAACGGGGTTGGCAGAAATAGGGCTGCTCGCGGCGTACTGCAGGTGGCAGTGCGGGCAGACCATCGGAGCGGCCTCATTAGCACAATCTGGTTAAGCAATACGCCGGTCGGAGCGGAAGGGGAATCGGAAGTTTTTATGGGGACAATAAGGCCGAGGTGCAGCGACATTTTGTCCGGTTGGCTGCGGCGAGAAACGAAAGCGATGATACCGATGATACTACTGATACTAGTGACACAGTTTTTTTCTGAGGCGTGATGGGCCTTCGATTTTTGGGGCCGCAAGGCTTTGCGGCTCGCGGATCAAAAAAGTGAGGCTATTCCAGGACGTGAATGTTTTTGCGCGCGCACATTTCCTTGAGAATTTTCGGCCACACGCTCACCGTCACTTCACCGAGATGCGCTTTGCGCAGCAGCAGCATCAGCGTGCGCGATTGGCCGATGCCTCCGCCAATCGAGAGCGGGATTTCATTTTTCAAAATGGCCTGGTGATATGGGAACTTGAGAAAATCTTTCTGGCCCGACATCTCAAGTTGCTTCTGCAGAGTTTCGGGATTCACTCGGATGCCCATCGAGCTCAATTCGTGCCGGCGGCGCGTGACGTGATTCCAAACCAGGATGTCGCCGTTCAATCCGTGCATGGGCCGGCCGTCGGCGGATTTCGTCTCCGTGATCCAGTCGTCGTAGTCCGCGGCGCGCATTTCGTGCGGGTAACCATCGGCCAACGGCCAGCCGATGCCGATGATGAAAATCGCCGGATATTCCTGCAGGATTCTTGTCTCACGTTGCTTGCGCGGCAGGTCGGGAAACTTTGCCAGAATATCCTCGGCGTGAAGGAACATGAGTTTCTCCGGCAAGTTGGGATACTTCGGCGTTTTCAGTTGTGGGAAAAGTTCGTGCGCGAATTTCTCAGCGTTCACCAGCACTTTCCAAATCTTGCTCACGATATCTTTGAGGAATTCAAGATTGCGATCCTCGCGGGTGATGGCTCGTTCCCAATCCCACTGGTCCACGTAGGCGCTGTGGTCGTGATCGAGGAAGTAGTCCTTGCGCACGGCGCGCATGTCGGTGCACAGACCTTCACCGGGGCGCATGCCGAACTGCTGCAGCGCGACGCGCTTCCACTTGGTGGCGGCCTGCACCACCTGCGCGTCCACCGGGTGCTTGTTGTAGTCGTTCGAAATATGAAACTGGATGGGCGTGCGCGAGCCGTCGCGGTCGAGCATATCGTTGACGCCGCTCTCCACGTCCACGATCAGCGGCACGGTGACCATCATCAGGTTGAGTTCCTTCGACAGCTGTTCCTCGATGTAACCCTTCACCGCGTAGATGGCCTTTTGCGTCTCCTTGCGCGACAGCAGTGAGGAATAGTCCTGCGGCAGGATTTTCTCAAGCTCGGAATAATCACCGATGCCGGGTCCAGCCAAGTCAGCCGCCTTGGTGCTCATCGCATTGCCTCCGTTGAAATGATTCTCCCGGCCGAGTTGCCGGGCGCTTCGCAGTCGGCTCGAGGTAGTCCAGTAGGGCTGGGCAGGGAGTCTCGCCCTGCGCGAGAACCTCTCCTGCCCGCCTTGCATTCAGTCTCGTACCCTTCAGGCGCCAACCTGGGAACGGATCACGGATAAAGGCCGCGCAGTCTCACGGCCTCGCCGACCCGTCCCACACCCAGCATGTTGGCGGCTATGCGCATGCTCACCTTGCGATCGAGATGGATCTTCAAGACTTCGGCAAAGCTCGTCTTCATCACCCGTTCAAGCCGGTTGTAAACGTCCGCGGCTTCCCAGAACAAGTGCTGCTCGTCCTGCACCCACTCGAAGTAGGAGACGGTGACGCCGCCGGCGTTGCAGAGGATGTCCGGGATCAAGAAAATGCCCTTGTCTTCGAGGATCAAGTCGCCCTCCGGGGTGACCGGTCCGTTGGCGGCTTCGCCCACGATCTTCGCCTTGACCGTGCGCGCGTTGTCGCCGTCAATGGCGTTTTCAAGAGCGGCCGGGATCAGGATCTCGCATTCCATGGCCAGCAATTCGTCAGGACGGATTTCTTCCGCACCGGGGAATCCGAGCACCTGGCCGGTTTTTTCCTTGTAGGCGATCAGCTTGGGAACATCCAGGCCGTTTCGGTTGTAGATGCAGCCGCGAGAGTCGTTCACAGCGATCACGCAGGCTTCCGCGCCGTGAAGAAGCTGGGCGGCAATCGAGCCGGCGTTCCCGAATCCCTGCACGACGACCTTCGCGCCCTTGATGGGAATTCCAAGATGCTCCGCGGCGGACAGCGTCGTGTAGTACACGCCGCGTCCGGTGGCCTCATTACGGCCCAGCGACCCACCGAGCGCTATGGGCTTCCCAGTCACTACCCCGGGAATCGGATAGCCTTTGGTCATGCTGTAGGTATCCATGATCCAAGCCATCGTCTGGGAATTCGTGTAGACATCCGGAGCCGGGATATCCTGTTCCGGGCCGATCAGCGGGAGAATCGAGGCAGCGTATCGCCGCGTCATCCGCTCCAGCTCTCCCTGAGACATGTCCTTCGGGTTGCAGGTCACCCCGCCTTTGCCCCCGCCATAGGGAATGTTCACCACTGCACATTTCCAGGTCATCCACGTCGCCAGGGCCTTCACTTCGTCGAGCGTTACGTTGGGATGAAATCGGATCCCGCCTTTGGCCGGGCCTCGCGCCGTGCTGTGCTGGACTCGGTAGCCCTCAAAACGGCGGATGTGGCCGTCATCCATCCGCACCGGGAGTGATACTTCGAGGATTCTTTCAGGATATTTGATGATCTGCCGGATGTTGGGATCAAGTTCTAGCATGTTCGCCGCCAGGTCAAAGTTCTGCATGGCAGCTTCATAAGGATTCTTGCTGGCTTTGGTCTTCTCGGTTACCTGCATGATGAGTTCTTCTCCTCAAGAAGGGACAACCGACTCGAGCACAGGAGGTTCAAGAGGCCGGTCGAGTTTCTGTTCTGGCCGGTCGGGATGGAATCTTGAACGCACTCCGTCGGCGCGGTCTCTGGGTGAGGCCGGAGACACGCGCGGACCGAATGCGTCCCTCTTCTCCTCCGAGGCCCTTTCGGTTTCCCCGATTTTCCCGCGCTTCGCCGCCGGCTGGCGGGCAGAATCGCGGGTTCGTGCGACGTTCCTATTCGTAGTAGATAAAATGCCAAGCTCGGGATTCCCTCGTCCCCGGATGACGACGCCAGCCGAAGGACTGGTCTCCGATGAATAGCGGGATAGGGTATGAAATACTCGCCGGAAGGGTTTTAGACTCCTCGCGCAAGGGGGACAGGAATCCGCGCTTCGATCAGTCAATAGATCTGCAGCCATGATGGGTCACGGATGCAAACGGCTTTGACGCTCCGGTTGCGGTCTTGCTTCGGGCTTTCCGCTCACTTCAGGTCCGACTCCTCCGCTTCCAGCAGGTCGTCGCAGCTTACTTCGTGTTGTTCGCCGCACGCCGGGCACCGTTCAATGATCAGTGGGCAATCCATATCCGGGGGCGGATGAAGTGAAGAGACCGGTACCAACTCGTCCGTCTCCGGGCAGACATACTTGCCCACAATGACTTTCTGGAGTCCGGCCTTTGCCTTGGCCATAGACTGCCTCTCGAGTGTCTGTTCTTGACCCAGCAATTCTTGAGCCAGATGCCACCACAAAGTCGCCGCGGCAATGGTTTCCAACTCTTTCAATTTAAGACAGTTAAATGACAGGCGGATTGTCATGTGCGCACGCGCAGGGGTTGCCTACCGGTCGTATGGGTTACCTAACGCAGGTTGCTTGGCTGCTTGTCCGCGAGGGCACGACAATAAGTCGTGTCCAGTCGACGTCTGAATGAACATTTGGAAAGACGCGAATGCATGAGCTTTCTATTACTTAACCCTCGCACTGAAAGGAAATCCCTTTCCGTCCTCGCGGACCGAATGTCGTCTCGACGAGGCACCGGCGAAGGGGTATGCTTATCAGTCGCTCGGGAAGGATGGAGAGCCGATGCGTGGGGCAGTGGAAAAGCTGTGGCCGGAACTGGCTTGGATCGCCGACCCCCAATTGCGGGAGCAGGTGACCGCAACCTGGGTTCGGGCCTTTGAACTGAGCCCTCTTACGCCAGAGGACTTGCAGACCATCCCTTTCACTCTGCTCGTTCCCAACTGCCCTGTCACTTTCATGGAACACAAGCGCTGCGTGGTACACATCGCGCGCAAGTCGGCGGAAGCGATGCGCGAGTTTCTCGGCCGCGCGCTTGCGATCGACATGGATACGGTCATCGCCGGCGCGATTCTGGCTGACGTGGGCAAGTTGCTCGAGTATGAAAAGGTGAACGACCAGTGTCGCCAGAGCGAGCGTGGGCGATACTTGCGCCATCCCTTCACCGGCGTGGCGCTGGCCATGGAGTGCGGCGTCCCCGACCGCGTGTGCCACATCATCGCCGCCCACGCCGCCGAGGGCGACCTGGTGAAGCGCAGCGTGGAGGCGACCATCGTTCATCACGCGGACTTCATGAGTTTTCTCCCCTTCAAGGACCGCGAGCGCTGACGGGGAGTGCGGATGCCTGAAACCTCAACTACCATCACCGCGCGCATGGCGGAGTGGGCGGCGCGCCTGCGCTTCGAAGACCTGCCGCAGGATGCCGTCTATCAGGCCAAGCGGTTTCTACTCGATTCGCTCGGCTGCGCACTGGGCGGCTTTCGCCAGCACGACGTTGAGATCGCGCTCCAGGTCCTGGAGGAGATCGCCGCGCCCGGACCCTGCACGGTGATCGGCAGCGGCAAGAAGATTGATCCGGTCTCCGCCGCGCTCGCCAACGCGCTCATGGTGCGCGTGATGGATTACAACGACATCTACTGGAAGCAGGACCCTTCGCATCCTTCCGACATCATCCCCGCCGCCATCGCCTGCTGCGAACGCGCGGGGAGTGATGGCAGGGAATTGCTGGTGGGCATTGTCCTTGGCCACGAATTTGAAATGCGCTTCTGCGAGGCGGCTTTTCCGGGGATTCGCGAGCGCGGCTGGCACCACGCTACGCTGACGGCCTTTGTTTCGCCCATCGTCGCCGGGCGCGCACTGCGCCTCGACGCGGCGAAGATCCAGCACGCGATTGGAATTTCCGCCAGCGCGCGCGCGACGCTGGGCGCCGTAACCGCGGGCAAGCTCACCAAGATGAAGAACACCGTGGACCCGCTGGCAACGCAGAGCGGCGTGCTGGCGGCGCTGTTGGCCGAGCGCGGTTACACCGGTCCTGAACACGTCGTGGACGGCAAGGAAGGCCTCGCGCATTGCCTGGGCCCGCAGTGGAAACTCGATGTCCTGACCGACGGCCTGGGCGATTCGTGGCGGATCAATCAGTGCGGCATGAAAGCTTTCCCGACCGAAGCGCTCACGCACGCGCCCATCTCTGCGGTGCTGGACTTGGTGCGCGAGCATGATTTGAAGCCCGAAGAGGTCACCAAAGTCCACATTCGCTCGCTCGCCCGCGCCGCCGATATCCTCGCCGATGCGAGCAAGTATGACCCGCGCAGCAAGGAGACCGCCGACCACTCGCTGCCGTACGTGATCGCCGCCGCGCTGGTGGACCGCCAAGTCACGCCGCTCCAGTTCACGCCGGAGAAGATTGCGGATCCGACCATCCGCGCGCAGCTTCGGAAAGTGGAGGTGACCGCAGACCCGGAAATCGAAGAAGTTTTCCCGGCTTTGCAACGCGTGGCCGTGACCATCCAGACCACCGACGGGAGGGAACTCAAGCGTCAGCTTGACTACCCGAAGGGCGATCCGCGCAACCCGCTCACCGACCGCGAGGTCGAAGAAAAGTTTGAAGCGCTCGCCGCGCCGGTTTTGTCTCCGGCGGCACGCCAGCGCTTGAAAGAAGCCGTCTGGAAGCTCGATAAACTGGACTCGGTCAGCGCGCTGATGCAGCTCTTGAAGGCGGGTACTTAATATCAAACCGGGTGGCGCAGACATCGGTATTTGATATTTGCGGTGAGGAAGAGACTCACGTGGGCCAAACGATTGTCGAAAAAATCGCGCAGCTTCACTTGGCGGAAGGCTCGCCCAATCGCCCGCTGCGCGCGGGCGATTTCGTTTCCATCAGACCGCGTCACGTGATGACACACGACAACACGTCGGCGGTGATGAAAAAGTTCAGGGCCATTGGTGCCCAGCGGCTGCGTGACCCGCGCCAGCCTGTCTTCGCCCTCGACCACGACATCCAGAACACTTCCGAATCGAACCTTACGAAATACCGTGAGGTCGAGGCGTTCGCGCGCGAGCAGGGAGTGGATTTCTATCCCGCCGGGACGGGAATCGGCCACCAGATCATGGTCGAGAAAGGTTACGTTCTGCCCGGCTCGTTCGTCGTCGCCTCCGATTCTCATTCCAACATGTACGGCGCGGTCGGCGCCCTCGGCACGCCGGTGGTTCGCACCGATGCGGCGGCGATTTGGGCGACGGGCGAATTCTGGTGGCAGATTCCTCCGACCGTGCGCGTGGAACTTACGGGCGCGCTTGCGCCCGGCGTCGCGGGCAAAGACGTCATCATCACCCTTTGCGGACTCTACAATCAGGACGAGGTTTTGAACGCTGCGCTGGAATTCTGCGGCGAGGGCGTGGCCTCGCTCGACATGGAAGCGCGCTTGACTATCGCAAACATGTCCACCGAGTGGGGCGCGCTGGTGGGCTGGTTTCCGGCGGACGCCACGACGTTTGCCTTCCTCCGCGAGTGCCGCGCCAAGCTGCCCGCGGGAACCGGTCGCCTCGGCGAAGATGAACTTGCGAAGCTGGAAGCCGCTCCGCCCGTGTCCGACGCTGACGCGGCATACAGCGCGCGAATCACGCTCGACCTTGCGACCTTGACTCCCCACATTTCCGGGCCCGATACGGTGCAGGTCGGCACGCCGCTGTCGGAAATTGAAAAACAGCGGATCAAGATTGACAAGGCCTACATCGTTTCCTGCGTGAACTCCCGACTGGGTGACCTGGCGGAAGCGGCGCGCGTTCTCGAAGGGAAGAAACTTGCCCCGGGCGTGAAGCTTTACCTTGCCGCGGCCAGCCTTGCCGTGCAGCAGGAAGCCGGGCGGCGCGGATACTGGCAAACCCTGGTGGACGCCGGCGCGGTGACGCTGCCCTCGGGTTGCGGGCCGTGCATCGGGCTGGGCGCGGGAGTGCTGGAGCCGGGTGAAATCGGTATCTCCGCCACCAATCGCAATTTCAAGGGGCGCATGGGCTCGCGCGATGCGAAGTGCTACCTCGCGAGCCCCGCCGTTGTGGCTGCCTCCGCGGCCGCCGGCTACATCGCGGGCCCAAAGGAATGGCCGCGCCGCGAGGTGGCTCACCGCTTCGAGCGCGCGACTGCGGCGCAGACCGTTTCCAAAAAGGTCCAAATCCTAGCGGGTTTCCCAACGCAGGTGCGCGGAAGACTCGTGTTTTTGCCGGTGGATAACCTGAACACCGACGGTATTTATGGAAAGGATTACACCTACCGGGATAACATGACCAAGGAGAAGATGGCCCAGGTGGTCATGGAAAATTACGATCCCGAGTTTGCCCGACTGGCGGGGGCCGGTGCTATTCTTGTGGGCGGCTTCAATTTTGGCACCGGCTCGAGCCGCGAGCAGGCAGTCACGGCCCTGCAAGCCAAAGGAATTTCGCTGGTGATTGCGGGCAGCTTTTCGCAGACTTATCTCCGCAACGCTTTCAACAACGGTTATCCTTGCGTCGAATCTCCCCGGCTGGTCGAGCGGTTGCGCGAGCAATTGGCTTCGCAACTGGCGCAGCGCACGATCATTCCCGGCGAGGAATTGCTGGTGGATTTCAGTTCGGGCACGATTGAGTGGCGCGGCGAACGGTTTCCGTTCGTGCCCCTTGGCCGCGTGGCGCAGTCGCTGGTGATTGCGGGCGGCGTGGAGAAACTGGTAAAACAAAAATTGGGCCTTTCTGGACCAGCGAGGTGAAATTGCATGGCTCGTTATACCGTGGTGACGATGCCCGGGGACGGCATCGGCAAAGTGGTGACGCCCGAAGCGGTGCGCGTGCTCAAGGCGGTGGGCTTCGACGCCGAATACGTCCACGCCGACATCGGCTGGGATTTCTGGGTGAACGAAGGCAACCCGCTGCCCGAGCGAACGGTAGAACTCCTGACGAAGCACAAGCTGGGCCTTTTCGGGGCTATCACTTCCAAGCCCAAGGCCGAAGCCGCCGCCGAGTTGAGCCCCCAACTCCGCGGCAAAGGTTTTTCGTACTTCAGCCCGATTGTCGCCATGCGCCAGCGCTTCAATCTGGACATCTGCATCCGCCCCTGCCGGTCGTTTGCCGGCAATCCTTTGAACTTTGTCCGCCAGAAGAAAGAGGGAGGTTTTGAGGAGCCGCTCGTCAATGCCGTGATCTTCCGGCAGAACACCGAGGGGCTCTATGCCGGTGTCGAGTGGACCAACCCGCCCGAGGACGTTCGCCGCGCGCTAGCCTCGCACCCGAAGTTCAAGCCCTTCGCGGGCGTTGCCGGCGAAGACCTGGCGGTCTCGGCCCGGATCATCACTCGCCCCGCCTGCCAGCGCATTTTGCGTGCGGCTTTTGCTTACGCGCGGAAATTCGGCTATCGTTCCGTTACCGTGTGCGAAAAGCCCAACGTGCTGCGCGAGACCTCGGGCATGGTGGAGGAAGAGGCGAAGCGAGTCCAGAAAGAGTTCAGCGAGATTGCGCTCTGGTCCACCAATATTGACGCTCAGATGATGTGGCTGACAAAGAACCCTGAGGATTACGGCGTGGTCGTGGCCACGAACCTTTTTGGAGACGTCGCCTCGGACGCTTTCGCGGGACTGGTCGGCGGGCTGGGGTTCGCGTGCTCGGGAAACATCGGCGATGAGGTCGCAGTTTTCGAGCCCACGCACGGCTCGGCGCCCAAGTACGCCGAACTCGATCCGTCCATCGTCAATCCCATCGCGACGATTCTCTCTGCGGCGATGCTGCTCGACCACGTCGGAGAGGAAGCAAAAGCCAAGAAGGTGCGCGACGCGGTGGCCGCGGTGGTGCGCGAGGGCAAAGTCCGGACGTACGATATGATGCGCCTGACGGGCGGCCCCAGGGCGATTAGTCAGGGCGCGGCGTCAACTATTCAGATGACGGACGCAATTCTCAGCCACCTTCAATGACGGGAAAGAGAACGATGCCAGCGACGAAGGGTGCCAACGCAGCGCAGCGCGGGGAAGCGGGACGCCTGGGCGAAGACGTTCGCTCCGATCTGCACGTTTCCTTTGAGCCGCGCGAATCCGGAGGAGTCGAGATCGAGGTTCAGTCGCGGGTTAAGGCGCTATACGGCGTTGCGATTGAAGCCCAGGCGCGGGAAGTCCTCGAGGCATTGGGCATTACCAACGGGCGGATCGTGATTCGCGACCAGGGCGCGTTGCCGTTTGTGATCGCGGCGCGCATCGAGTGTGCGGTGCGGAGAGCGGGTCTTGCGCAGGGCCGCCGGGCGTTGCCCGATCCTGTTCCGCTCGCAGCTCCATCGCCGCGCGACCGCCTGCGGCGCTCGCGCCTCTATCTTCCCGGCTCTGAGCCCAAGTTTTTCATCAACGCCGGATTGCACGGCGCGGACGCCAGTATCCTTGACCTGGAAGATTCGGTGCACCCGGCGGAGAAGGATGCGGCGCGGCTGCTGGTCCGCAACGCTCTGCGCGGCGTCAGCTTCGGCTCAGAGGAACGGATGGTGCGTATCAACCAGTTGCCGATGGGACTTGCCGACCTGGAAGAGATCGTTCCCGAGGCGCCGGAGCTTATCCTGATCCCGAAAGTTGAACGGCCTGAGCAGGTCGTGCAAGTGGATGAGGCGATCCAAAGGATAGCCAAGCAGGCGGGATTGGCGCGGCCCATCTGGTTGATGCCGATCCTGGAATCGGCGCCGGGCGTTGAAAACGCTTTTGCGATTGCGGGCGCTTCGGAGAGAATCGTCGCCCTCACCATCGGTCTGGAGGACTACACGGCGGACCTGGGCGTGGTGAAGACTTCGGAGGGCGAAGAATCATCCTATGCGCGCCGGCGCCTGGTGAATGCCGCGCGCGCCGCCGGCGTGCAGGCGATTGATTCGGTTTACGGCGACGTGGGCGACCTCGACGGCCTGCGCCACTGGGCGCGACGCTCGAGCGCTCTGGGATTTGAAGGCATGGGATGCGTGCACCCGCGGCAGATCCCGGTGATTCACGAGGAGTTCTCACCCTCGCCGGAAGAAATTCAGAAGGCGCTGAAGATCGTCGCAGCTTTCGACGACGCGCAACGCCGAGGGTTGGGGGTGGTAAGTCTGGGCTCCAAGATGATTGACCCACCGGTCGTGCAACGTGCATTGAAACTCGTCAACCAAGCGCGTGCCATGGGGCTCCTGCCGAAGGACGTCAAGACCTCCGAAGGAGGCGCACCATGAGCGCCGCAATCGAACTTGTGCGCAACGCGGCCGGCCGCCAGGTGCCGAAAACGGTCAATGGCAAAGAGCAGGTGCCCTTCCAGGGCGTGAACGGCTATCGCCCGCAAGGCGTGAAGCACGCCCCGCCCATCCCTTCCTGCGTGGATTACCCTGAAAGTGGTGACAAGCGCATGCCGGACCTCGAGACGGCGCTGCGGAAGTGCGGCTTGAAAGACGGCATGGTGATCTCCACCCACCATCACCTGCGCGATGGCGATGCGGTCGCCGTGATGGCACTTGAAACGGCGGCGCGCATGGGCGCGCGCGACCTGATGTGGTTCCCCAGCGCGTCGTTCCCGGCGCAGAAAGGCGTCATCAAGCTGATGGAGTCGGGCGCCGTCCACCACATCGAAGGCAGCATGAACGGCCCGCTGGGCGACTACTGCACGCAGGGCAAGATGCGCGGCCTCGGAGTGCTGCGCTCGCACGGCGGGCGCTGGCAGGCAATCCAGGACGGCGAGGTCAAAATTGATATCGCGGTCCTGGCGGCGCCCTGCGCGGACGCGTTTGGAAATGCCAACGGCGTCATGGGCAAGTCCGCCTGCGGCCCGTTGGGGTTCGCACAGGCTGACTCGATGTACGCCGACCGCGTGATCATCGTGACGGACAACCTGGTGCCGTTCCCCTGTGTTCCCGCCCACGTTCTCGGCAACAACGTGGATTACGTCGTGGAAGTGGATTCCATCGGCGACCCAGCCAGGATCGTTTCCGGCACCACGCAGATTACCCGCAGTCCCGACCGGTTGAAGATTGCGGAGTACGTGGCGCGCTTCATTCGCGACGCGGGATTGATGCGGCCCGGATTTTCGTTTCAGGGTGGCGCGGGAGGAACGTCGCTGGCCTTCGTCGCGTTCCTGCGTGAGATGATGCGCGAGGCGGGCGTGAAGGCGCGCTTTGTGCGCGGTGGCGCGACGAAATATCTGGTGGATCTGCTCGAAGAAGGGCTCACCGACTACATCCTAGACGGACAGACGTTCGACCTTGAAGCCGTGCGCTCGCTCACCCGCGATCCGCGCCACGTGGCTTCGTCACCGGGCATCTCCTACAATTTTCACTCCAAAGGCAATACCGCCTCGCTGATTGATATCGTGGTGTTGGGCGCGACGGAAGTGGACGTCCACTTCAACGGCAACGTAGTGACCCACTCAGACGGGCGCCTGCTGCACGGCATCGGCGGCTGGCAGAATTGCCTGACCGCCGGTTGCGTGATTCTGGCCGTGCCGTCGTTCCGCGACCGCATCCCGATCATCGTGGATGAGGTGACCACCCTGACCGGGCCGGGCGAAATGATTGACGTGGTGGTGACCGAGCGCGGCATCGCCATCAACCCGCTGCGAAAAGACCTGCTCGATGCCGTGCAGTCGAGTTCGTTGCCGATTCGGCCCATCGAGGAAATCCAGCAAGAGGTCGAGCGGATTTGCGGCGGCAAGCCGCGGAAGCCCGCGCGGTCGGGCCGTCCGGTCGCGGTGGTCAAGTGGGTGGACGGAACCGTTCTCGATACCGTCTGGCAGGTGAATCCGGCATCAGATTGAAAGGCTCGCGTCCCAGAGCCCAGTTGCATTTCTACCGAAGCTCCCACGCAGGTTTCTTCAAAACTTAATGCAATCTTAACAATGGGTATAAGGAAAAGTGTCTTCATAGAAGACGGGAAGGTGCATGCGCTTTTTGTGGCCTATGCATGGGGTCGACCGGGATCGCCTCGCTCGAGCAAACGCGCAGGATTTGGGAGAACTGGAAACACCTGCGGAAGGACTCACTGGCTGCCACGCCCCGGAAGTCCATGCGCGCAGCTCAGCAACGGCATTGGAATCCGCGGCCCGCTCTCTGGCAAAAATCACCTTCGTTTACTTCGATGCCGGCGGCGGCCATCGCACCTCGATGAACGCGCTTTGCTCGATGATTCGCGAGCAACAGCGGCCGTGGGAGATTGACCGTCTCAATCTGCAGCAATTGCTCGATTCGATGGACCCCGCCCGCAAGCTCACGGGGCTGAGGCTGCAAGACATTTACAACCTGATGCTGAAAAAGGGCTGGACGCTGGGCGCCACGCAGCTCCTACCGGTGTTGCACGCCGTGATTCGACTTTTTCATTCGCGGATCGTCACCGAACTCGAACAATATTGGCGTGCCACACGACCGGACGTCGTGGTGTCGCTCATTCCCAATTTCAATCGCCAGCTTGCCGAAAGCGTCCGCCGGGTCTGTTCGGCAACGCCTTTCGTCACTATCCTGACGGACCTGGCCGACTACCCTCCGCACCTCTGGATCGAACAGGAATCGAAGTTTCTGATTTGCGGGACGGCGCGCGCCGTGGAGCAGGCTCTGGTCGCGGGCCATCCCAGGCAGTGTGTTTTCCAGACTTCGGGGATGCTCGTGGACCCGTCATTTTACAATTCGCCCCGGGTGGACAAGCGCAGAGAACTTGAGTCGCTGGGTCTGGAGCCCGACCGCAAAACCGGGCTGGTGTTGTTCGGCGGCCAGGGTTCGAGGGTCATGCTGGAGATTGCGCGGCGGCTCAAATCTTTTCCCGGCCTACAACTGATTTTCATCTGCGGAAAGAACCAGACGCTTGAGAATGAGCTTTGGAAAACGCCGTTCGAGATTCCCGTCTTCGTCGAGGGTTTTACCAAACGGATTCCATATTACATGAGCCTGGCGGATTTCTTTATGGGCAAACCAGGCCCTGGCAGCATCAGCGAGGCGCTGGTGATGGGTCTGCCCGTGATCGTGGAGCACAACGCGCGAACGCTGCTGCAGGAGCGTTTTAATGCCGAATGGATTCAGGCCCAGGGCGTGGGACTGGTGGTCCGCAGCTTCCGGCACGTCGCCAAAGCGGTGGAGCAGACGCTCGAGCCCGCAGCCTTTTCGGGCTTCCGGCGCAATGTCTCGGCGCTCAGAAACCGAGCGGTGTTTGAGGTTCCTGAGATTCTTGAGGACATTCTGCGGAAATCGAAACCGGATATGCCGGTGGAAGGTTCGTAGACGCGCGCCAGCCGGGCGGAGTTTCCGCGCGGAATGACCGTCAAAAGGAATGATCCCGGATTTGATATGGAATTGTTTCCTAATCCCTCAGAAACCTCGGAGCGCGGATACACGGATACTCTCATTCTTTCCGATCTGCATCTGGGCTCGGAGTTGAGCCGCGCGGATGAAGCGCGCGAGTTGCTGAGAAGCATCACCTTCCGTCGCCTGATCCTCCTCGGTGACGTCTTCTGCGATCTGAACTTTCGCCGCTTGAAGAAGAAGCACTGGGAACTTCTTTCATACATCCGAAAGCTTTCCAACCCGCGCCGAAACGTGGAAGTGGTCTGGGTGGAAGGGAACCACGACCGGGGGCTGGCCGATGTAATGTCACACCTGGTCGGAGTGAAGGTGTACCAGGAGTATCTGTGGGACTTCGCCGGCCTTCGCTATCTGGCCATTCACGGGCATCAGTTTGACCGCTTCCTGGTGGATAACGCCGCGCTGAGCGCCATCGGAGAATTTCTGCACATCCAGATTCAGCGATTCGATTCCGAGCGGAAAGTCTTCACCCGATTCCTCGATCGGCAAAACTCCAAGTGGCTGCACCTGTCACCCAAGGTGGCTACGGGGGCGATGGCTCATGCCAAACTCCGCGGCGCCCAGGTCGTTTTCTGCGGGCACACACACCACGCCATGCAGGCTGAAGAAGACGGCGTGCGCTATTTCAATACCGGCTGCTGGACCGGCGATGCGCCCACCTACATCACGGTGGGTGACGCTGGCGTGCAAGTGCACGCCTACTCCTCGAATCCCGGCGCAGAAGCCAATGTTGAATCTTTGATTGCCCTTCAACCTGCTGCAAGGCCCTAACTGAAGATATCGGGCCTTTCACGTGCGTGCGCGGACGGCACGCAGCGCGCGAATGGCCTCTGCGGCGACGTCGTTGTTCGGGTCGTGTGAGAGCTTTTCGAGAGGCGCGACGCTCGAAGCGTCGCCCGAGTACATCAGCACGTCGCAGAGGCGGCGGCGCACCACCGAGTCCTGGTTATCGAGGTAGGGATAGAGCTTGGCGAGGAATTCTGGTTTGCGGGCAAGCTCGGTCAAATAGACTTGCGCGTTTTCGCCGCGCTCGGAGTCAAGCCAAGTGACCAGGGTACCCAGGAAATCGTCCCGGCCGAGCGCGGTGATGGCGAACTGATCGGCGAGGCGAGCGTCGCCGTCCTTCTCATTCTGCACAGCTTTCATCAAGTCAGGAAGCGCCTTGGTGTCGCCGGCACGCGCCAGCCCTTCCGCAGCCAGCGCGCGATAGGTCTTGTTGGTGCTCCACAGGGCTTGCAGGAATATCGGGACAGTGACGGGACTGCCAAGATAGGACAAGCCCTCCAGCGCTTTTTCGCGCGTCTTCGCGTCGGGCCCGTTCTTGTACATGGCTTGTAGCTTCGGCAGGGCATCCGTCGTGCGCAGCAGGCCGACGGTGACGGCGGCTTCGCGGCGCACGTCCTTGTTGGGCGAATCGAGCAAGTCCACGAGCTTGGGGCACGCGGAGGTGTCTTTGATCTTGCTGAGTGCGTTCAGCGATTCGAGGGCGATGTCAGGATCGGACGAATGCGCCGCGGTGACCAGTGCGGGCACGGCGCTGCGGGCCAGCAGAATGCCCAGGCCATCGGCGGCGGCCTGTGCGGGCGCGGGCTGCGCGGTATCGTTCAGGAGCGTGACCAGCGCCTCAACAACCTTGGGATCGGGCTTGACGTCCGGATCCACGTGGACGTTCTCCTCCACGAAGCGGCTCTTGGCGGTTCTCCAGGCGCGCTTCCAGAAGGCGATAAAGCCGAAGGAAGGCGTTTTGCCGGTGTAGTAGTCCACCAGGCCGTGCACGGCGTCCACACGAATGTCGGCGTCGGAATCGCGCGTGGCGGTGATCAGGGCATCCAGCGCTTCCGGCGTGTGGAACTGCTCCAGGGCCAGGACAACTTCGTGGCGCACCTTCTTGCTGGGATCGGCCAGTGCGGTGGTGAGCGGGCCTACGGCGGAAAGGTCGCCGCTCTTTCCAAGCTCACGCGCCGCCTTGGCGCGGATCTTGGCATTGGGACTTTTCAGGTCCACTGCCGCCGACGAGCCGGTTTGTGAAAGCGCGAAACTGGCTCCCAAAGTCATGGCAAGAAGTGAGAAAGAGAGAATGCGCAAATGCCTCATCGTGTCCTCGAATCCGTCAAGCATTCCCCGCGGCGCGTTCGCCGGTCGGGCGGCACTCCAGTATAGTACAGACGCGCTCTTGGCGGAGATTTGAGAATGCGTCGGGTGTGCTCGAAATTGAAAGGACGCCTTTGAGCGGCCGGCGAACGTCGCGCCGTGGGAATGGGTTCCCTCGGGGTCTCACTGCACGCTGCGGCTGGTTCCGGCGGGAAGGCGGTCGGGAAGCAGAGTGGAATGGTGGTGCGCCATGCGCCATTCGCCGTTGCGGCGCACGAAGAGGTTAGTGGCCTCGATCATCGCGGTCTCAAAGCCGCTCTCGTAAGTCGAGGTTACGTTTCCGAGGCAGCAGACCCAGCCGACGTCGCCCTGCACGTGCACCAGAGGCCGCGTAACGGTGACGCGCATCTGCTTGGTCGAATGGAATATGTTGCCCCAGCTCTCCTGCACCTCTTCCCAGCCGAGCAGCAAATCCCAGCCGGGATGAACGCAACTCACCCAGTCTTCGTGCCACCACAGGGGGCCCATTTTCGTGAGGTCGAGCTCCTCCAGCGCCGAGTAGAAGGCCAGGTTGGCCGCAAGGACTTCGGCCTCGTCGGTTTGCAGGACGCGTGCAGTGGACATGACGTCCTCTTTCCAAATTGCCGCGAAAGGTGACCGATCGGATTCAGTTGTGGCGGCGCTCGTAATGCTTCACAAACTGGGGAAGCGACACGCCCACCAGGACAATCTTCACGATGTCGCCGACCACAAAGGGATAGAAGCCGAAAAGCGCCGCTTGGAGGAACGAATACCCGAAGAACGCCCGCAGCCACGCGGTGCCGACAAGGAGGATCAGCGCGTCGGCGAGAAACAGAGCGGCGGCCAGGCGCCACACGGCGCGGGTTGCGCCTTTTTCAACCATCAGGCCGATCAGAGCCGCGGCAATGGGGAAGCTCCACAGGTAGCCGCCCGTCGGGCCCAACAGATAAGCGAACGAAAACGCTCCGCCCGCAAAAACCGGCAAGCCAGCGGCGCCTTCGGCGAGGTAAAGGATCTGGCTGGCAAAACCGCGACGGCTGCCGAGCACCACGCCGCTCAGCAGGACGCCGAACGTCTGGCCCGTCCAGGGCACCACCATGAAAGGGACGCGGACCTCAAGCTGCGCCAGCAGTGCCGTAATCAGGCTGAAGCCGACGATCCACAGCAGATCCAGAGATGCGCTGCGCTCTCCCGTGAGCTGTTCCATCAGGACGTTGGGCGTTGACCGGGCCATTACACCTCCTCGAATCGCAGCGGATTATAACATGACTGACTGATGTAATTTTGATAACAACCACCGGTCCACGAAATCACAGCTCTGCCAATTTTCGGAGTAATGCTGGGAGCTGCTGCGAGAACGCCGAGCGCGCCATCACGGCGTCCAGCCGGGCTTGCCGGGCCTCGCGGGCGAGATCGGCCTGGACGTGGGAGAGGAATCCGAGAACAAAGACCTGTGATGTCGCCGGGTCGGACTTGATCGCGCGCGCCGCCTCGACCGCCTTTCCCGAGCGATGGTTCAGGTCCACAATCACCGCGCGCGAGGGCGACTGCAGCAGGCGCTCTTTTAGTTTCCCAATCTCCACCGGCTCAATCGCAACGCCCACCTGATGCGCTGTGTGCTGGATCTTGGAGAGGAAAATCAGATCCTCGACGGCGACCAGAATGGGCGCGGTTCGGCTATCGCTTTGTGACATGGCATTGTCCATAGGCGACGCTATCGAATATACTGCTAAAACCTTTCCGGCCCAATGCGCGTGTCGAGCGAGGACTCGTGGCCTCGCAAGATGCCAGGGCCGCGGAAAGGTTTGTTTGATGAAAGAGAGGTCTCGCATGCGTTTGCGGCGATGTTCTTTTGCGATTTTGTTTCTGGCCGCGGTGTGCGCGGTCCCCTTGTGGGGACAGGAATGGCAAGTTCCCACCGCCATGAAGAAGTTGCAGAACGGATTGGTGGTGGTGGTCTCCGAGGACCATTCCGCGCCGACTTTCGGCTTGTGCATTTCTTACGGCATCGGATTCCGGCTGGAGCCCGAAGGCAGGACCGGGTTCGCGCATCTTTTCGAGCACATGATGTTCGAGGGCACGCCCGACGCGCCCAAGGGCACTTTCGACCGCGTGATCGAGGGCGGCGGCGGCGTGAACAACGGCGACACTCGGTACGATTTCACCGAATATATCGAGACCGCGCCCATCTCGGCGCTCGATCCGGTGTTGTGGCTCGAAGCCGACCGGATGAAGACGCTGGATTTTTCCCAGGAGAATCTCGACAACCAGCGCAAGGTGGTGGAAGAGGAAGTGCGTGTGAACGTCCTCAACCGGCCTTATGGCTCCTTCATGTGGCTGGACCTGCCGCAAAAGGCTTTTGACAAATTCCCCAACGCCCACAATTTCTATGGCGACTTCAAGGATCTGGACGCGGCGACCATCCAGGACGTGAGAAACTTCTTTCAGCACTACTATGCGCCCAACAACGCCGTGCTGGTCGTAGCCGGCGACGTGAAGCCGGCCGAGGTTTTTGAGAAGGCAGAAAAATACTTCGGCGGCATCGCGCCGCGCGACGTTCCGCCGCGGCCGGATATTTCCGAAGCGCCGCAAGAGGCGGAGCGCGATTTCACACAAGAAGACAAGCTGGCCAAAGTTCCGGCCATCGCCATCGGCTACCGCATGCCGCCGCGCACCACGCATGACGCCGTGGTCGGCGCGGTGACAGGCGAACTGCTGCACAACGGCCAAGCCTCGCTGCTCTATCAGGCGCTGGTCAAGGAGAAGAAGCTCGCGCTCAGCGTGGACGGCGGCCTCAATTGGCCGCTCGGGAATCCTTTTGAATACAATGGGGCGACGCTGATGACCACCTTCATGGTTTATCCGCCCAACGTTTCCAAAGCCGACCTGGTAAAGGCCTACGACGGGGTGATTCAACAGCTCGCGAGCGAGGGCGTTTCGCAGGCCGCGCTCGAAAGGATTCGCGCCAAGATGCGCTCCGACTGGTACGCGCAACTCGAGCAGCCCATGGACCGCGCCTCCGTCCTTTCCCACGCGACGCTGTTCGACGGAACGCCCGACCGCGTCAACCAGATTCCGGACGAACTTTCCAGGGTCACGTCCGAGGAGATCAAAGAGTTCGCCAAAAAATACCTGGTCTCGACCAATCGCACCATCATTGACCGCGTCCCGGCGAAATCCCAGCCGAAGCCGCAAGGCGGCGAGAAAGGAGCCGAGCAATGAAACGATTGAGACTCACCCTTCTGTTGGCAGCCACTTTGGCGGCCGCGCTTTGCTGCTTTGCGGAGGAGAAGCAGCAGCCGCTGCCCAAAGACCTTCCGCCCTACGGCCCGGCGGCGCCGTTCCACGCGCCCAAGGTGGAAATCAAAAAGCTCGCGAACGGCATGACGCTCTGGCTGGTTCCGCGCCCGGGGTTTCCCAAGGTGGCGCTGACTTTCGCGGTGCGGGGCGGGATGGCGTCTGAGCCTGGCGACCTTCCCGGCGTGTCGAACCTGCTGACGGCCACGCTCGACCAGGGAACCAAGACGCGGAATGCCAAGCAGATTGCCGAAGATATTCAGGCGGCGGGCGGCGACCTTTCGGGCGGCGCGCGCGCGGACGTGGTCATCGTCTCAACCGATGTGCTGGCTGAGGACACCGGGAAAGCCCTGGCGATCCTCGGCGATATCTTTCAGAACGCAACCTTCCCGGAGAGCGAAGTGGATCTGGCCAAGCGCAACGCCGCGGATAGCCTGAGGGGCCAGGAGGCGAACCCCGGCTTTCTGGCGCGGCGCCTGCTGGCCAAGGAAATCTTCGGCTCGCATCCCTACAGCGTTATCTCGCCGACCCAGGAGTCTATCAGCAGAACGCAGGCGGAGGAGCTGCGGAAAATCTACGCGCAGCGGTTTCGCCCTGACCAGACCCTTCTCGTGGCGGTGGGCGATTTTCACGCGGACGCCTTCTCGGCGGAGGTTGAGAAGGTATTCGTCAAGTGGCAGGCTCCGCAGACGCCCGCGGTCGAACCGGTCGCAAAGCCGGCCGAGCAGAACCCACACGCGGTGTTCTTTGTCGAGCGGTCCGGCTCGGTGCAAACCACTTTCGCGATTGCCGCGTTTGGCCCGATCGCGCGCGACCCCGACTATGCCGCCGCGCAGGTGGCGAATGCGATTTACGGAGGGATGTTCGGTTCCCGCCTGATCAATGACATCCGCGAAGACAAGGGCTATACCTACTCGCCGCGCGCTTACCTCCAGACGCGGAGCGAGGCGGGATTGCTTCAGACCGGCGCTGACGTGCGCAACGCCGTTACCGGAGCGACTCTGAACGAAATCAATTACCAACTGAACCGCATGGCCACCACCGCGCCGACTGTGGAGGAAGTGGAAAGGGCGCGGCGGTATCTGGTGGGCTTACGGGCCATCGAGCTGCAATCACAGGAAAGCGTCGCCGGCCAGCTTGCCACGCTGTGGTCCTACGGGCTCCCGCCGGAAGAGTTGGGACTCGAGAGCGAAAGGATTCAAAAAGTGACCGCGGATGATGTGGAAGCGGTCGGGAGGAAGTATTTCCCGGCCTCGCGGCAAACCATTGTCGCCGTGGGCGAGCAGGAGGTGATCGAGGACCAACTGGCTCCCTTCGGCCTGGCCATTCACAAAGTTGAGCAGTAAGCGAGTCCGGATCCTTTTCCCGAAACTAGTCCACGGGAAAATTGTTTGACCGTCGCGTGGCGCGCGGGAGTAGAATGCCGCGCGTGTCCGGCGTGGGTGCGCGCTTGCGCGGCGCGCACGCGTTCTTGGATGTACAGCTTTCATAAAGAGAATTCTTGAGGAGGGTTCATGCGTCGTCACATGTTATTGCTGGTATGTCTCGTGGTTGCGTTTGCCTGGATTCCCGGCCCGACGCGCACCGAGCTGGCCGCGTCGCCTGCCGAGGAAACAGCGGCGCAGGGGTTTTCACAGCAGGACTGGCAAGCCGAACAACAATGGGAAGCCAAATTCAAGGCGATTCCCTCGGCCGACAATCTGCGCGAGTACGACAAGCGCATGTCGGCGCGGCCGCACGCGGTGGGCCAGCCCTACGACAAGGACAACGCCGAGTGGATTCTTGCCAATTTCAAGAAATGGGGTCTCGACGCCCACATCGAGACTTTCTACGTCCTGTTCCCGACCCCCAAGGAGCGCCAGGTGGAAATGATCGCGCCGCACCAGTTCAAGGCAAGTCTGGAAGAGCCGACGGTTTCCGTTGACCCGACCTCCGACCAGCACGCCGAGCAACTACCGACCTACAACGCTTACTCGATTGACGGCGACGTGACGGCGCCGCTGGTATACGTGAACTACGGCGTTCCCGCGGATTACGAGACGCTCGCGCGCATGGGCGTTTCGGTTAAGGGCGCCATCGTCATCGCGCGCTATGGCGGCAGTTGGCGCGGCATCAAGCCCAAAGTCGCCGCCGAGCACGGCGCGGTGGGATGCCTGATCTATTCCGACCCGCGCGACGACGGCTACTTCCAGGGCGATGTGTTCCCCAAGGGCGCGTGG
>OFHG01000099.1_pt1 | contig 40036 bp, 34 predicted proteins | sample 1521931 | NCBI WGS metagenome assembly OFHG01 (sample SAMEA2468438, study PRJEB22500) | soil metagenome | biome: Glassland; feature: Farmland; material: Clay | place: Australia | collected 2013-01-31 | depth 0.55 m
CGCCCGCGGCACGCATTCCCTGTTCCGTTCCTCGTGGCAGCAGATCAGCAGCCAGGACGGCAAGGCGCTGCAACTGGAGCAGGAAGCCCTGATCGTCGGCAGCTGGCTGCTCAGCATGCTCGCGATCGCCAGCGTGGCCGTGCTGGTCGGTGGCCGGATGGCCGAGCAGACCCGGCGCGTCGGGCTGCTCAAGGCGGTGGGCGGCACACCGCGGCTTGTCGCCGCCGTGCTGCTGGCCGAGCACCTTGCGCTGGCGCTGCTGGCGGCGGTAGCCGGGCTGGCGGTCGGCCGGCTGAGCGCCCCACTGCTCAGCAGCCCCGTCGACGGCCTCATCGGCACTCCAGGTGCGCCGTCGCTGACCGCCGTCACGGCCGGCGTGGTGGCGGCCGTCGCGCTGGCGGTGGCACTGCTCGCGACGGTTGTCCCCGCCATCCGCGCCGCCCGGACCAGCACGGTCGCGGCCCTGGCCGACGCTGCCCGCGCGCCGCGTCGCAGGACCGTGCTGATCGCCGTCTCCCGGTGGCTGCCAGTGCCACTGCTGCTCGGCCTGCGGCTTGCCGCCCGGCGGCCACGGCGCCTCGTGCTCAGCGCGGCCAGCATCACGGTCACCGTAGCCGCGATCATCAGCGTGCTGGCGCTGAAGCAGCTCTATCACGTGCACAAAGTGCCCGGCGGGCTGACCAATCCCATCCAGGCCGGGGTCAGCCAGGTGCTGCAGGTCATCGCCGTCGTGCTCGTGGCCCTGGCCGCCATCAACGCGATCTTCGTCACCTGGGCGACGGTGGTGGACTCGCGGCGCCCGCTGGCGGTGGCCCGCTCGCTCGGCGCCACCCAGAGGCAGATCAGCGCCGGGATATCGGCGGCTCAGCTCATTTCCGCGCTGCCAGGCGCCATCCTCGGCATACCGGCAGGCATCGCACTGGTCGCGGCCGGAAGCCACGGCCGGTCGCTGCCCATCCCGCCCGCCTGGGGGCTGCTGGCGGCAGCACTCGGCACGATGCTCGTGGTGGCGGGGCTCACCGCAGTCCCGGCCCGTATCGGCAGCCGCCGCCCCGTAGCCGAGATCCTTCGATCCGAAACCGCCTGACCCCGGTGCCGGCGGCCGCCCGGCGAGTTGCGCCCGTGGCGTACACCGGTGCGCGCCCCCGTTATCGGTATTTGGATTAAGTGATGGACGTCCTGGTGCTGGGGGGAACGGCGTGGCTGGGCCGTGAGGTGGCGCGCCAGGCGGTGAGCCGCGGCCACGTGGTGACCTGCCTGGCGCGCGGCGAGAGCGGGACGGTGGCGGCCGGGGCGGTACTCGCCGCCGCTGACCGGCGTGATCCCGCCGCGTATTCAGTCCTGGCCGGCCGTGAGTGGGACGCGGTCATAGAGGTGTCATGGCAGCCTGGTTTCGTCCGCGGTGCGCTGGCCGCGCTGGGCGGCCGGGCGCGGCATTGGACCTATGTGTCTTCCGGTAACGTCTACGCCTCTCATGCCCTGCCCGGCGCCGATGAGTCCGCCGAGGTCGTGGCGGCGACCTGCCTCGACGAGGCATCCCAGGAAGGATACGGACAGGCGAAGGTGGCATGCGAGCAGGCCTGCGCCGCCACCGTGGGTGGCCGGTTGCTGGTAGCGCGGGCCGGGCTCATCGGCGGCCCTGGCGACCACACCGACCGCTCCGGCTACTGGGTCGCCCGTGCCGCACGCGACCCGCACGCACCGATGCTGGTCCCCGACTCCCCCGGCTTGCCGACCCAGGTCATCGACGTCCGCGACCTCGCGGCCTGGCTGCTCGCCTCCGCCGAAACGGGGATCACCGGAACATATAACGGTGTCGGGCCGATCGTCTCGTTCGGCGAATGGATCGAGCAGGCGCGCGCGGTAGGCGGCCATATCGGGCCGGTGGTCACCGCCGACCCGGCATGGCTGCTCAAGCAGGGCGTTGCCGAGTACATGGGGCCGGACTCGCTGCCCATGTGGCTGATCCAGCCAGGCTGGGAAGGATGGTCCGCGCGCAGCGGCGCAGCCGCACAGCAAGCAGGTCTGCGGCACCGCCCGCGCGCCCAACTGCTCGCCGACACCCTGGTCTGGGAACGTGAGCAAGGCCTGGACCGCGCCAGGCGGGCCGGGCTCAGCGCACAACGCGAACGCGAACTCCTCCGTGCCATTGCCTGACTCACTCGTGGCAGCCGGCGGGTTTCTGCCAGATCGAGACATGCTGACGGCTTTCGCTGGTGAAGGGCTCCCGCGTCCACCCGTCCCACCGCTCGCGCAACCGCAGCCCCGCGAGCTGGGCCATCAAGTCGAGTTCCGCGGGCCACACGTACCGGAACGGGATCGAGGTGTACTCGCCACGGCCGCCGGCGAGTTCGATGTAGTTCGAGCTCATCGCCTGCGTGGCGACGTCGTAGATGTCGAACGCCCACCTGGTGGGGCTTATGTGGAACGGAACCGCGTTCTGCCCGGGTGGGAGTCTGCGCAGATCGGGGACCATGACCTCGATGACGAAGCGGCCGCCGGGTTCCAGCTGAGCCGCGACGTTACGGAAGCAGGCGACCTGCGCCTCCTGCGTCGTCAGATTCATGATCGTGTTGAAGACCAGGTACGCGACGGCGAACGTCCCGTCCACTCTCGTCGTCGCGAAGTCGCCGATCGTCACCCCGATCGCCGCACCACCCGGCTTGGCGCGCAGCCGGGCCACCATCGCCCGCGAGAGGTCGATCCCGTGAACCGGGACGCCGCGGCGTGACAGCGGCAGCGCGATGCGGCCCGTTCCGATGCCCAGCTCCAGTGCCCGGCCCCCGCTGGCGAGCCCCGCCAGGACGTCGACCGCCGCGTCCACGGCGCCCGGCCCGAACATGTCCGATTCCGACTCGTCATACGCCGCCGCGACACGTTCCCCGAAGTAACCGTCCTCATCGTCCACCGCCGGACCGTACCGCAGAAGCCCACTGCGCTGGCCACTGGTTTTCCCGCTCCCCGGCGGCCAGCCAGCGTCACGGACGTGTGCCCATTGCCGGACACCCCGCAGCCCGTAACCTCCGCCCGCCCGTAACCTCCGCCTGCCCGCAACCTCCGCCCGCGCAGCCCCCCGCCCGCGCGTAACCTCCGCCAGCGCGTAACCTCCGCCCGCCCGTAACCTCCGCCCGCGCAGCCGTGGTGAGTTTGGGTTGCTCTCGCGACCCGAATCGACCACGTCGTGGGCATGGACCGCATCGCCTGGGGGGGGTGTGGTCAGCTTGGGTTGTTATGGCGACCCGAATCGACCACGGCCAGCCAGGCGTGGATGGGTCGTGGTCAGCTTGGGCTGCCGCCCACCCAAATTGACCACGTTGTACCCGCTAGCGTGAGGTCATGGCTAGCGGCAGGGCAGGGGTCAAGGAGACCGGCCGGGCACGGAGGTATACCAGGGGCTGCGCTCGCAGGCGCTTTCTATCCCGCCCTCCTCGACCGGGCTGCCCGCTGAACCGGGATCATCCCAGGTCTTCGGCGTCATCACGGACACCACCTACGAGTCCGGGACAGCGACCCTGGCCGTTTTCGCGGATGGCGCGGTGAGCCTGTACTTCAGCACTGGCGGGGGATCATAGGCGGAACACCGGCAGTGGCGGCGGGCAGCCCAGCGACGGAAGCCTTCCGGGCGGCGCGACCCCGCTCATGGCCGCGGCGTATCAGGGGGATCAGCGAGCCGTCGCCAGCCTGATCGAACAGGGCATGCCCTCGACGCGAAAGACGACGACGGCTATACCGCGCTGACGTGTGCAGCCAATGCCGGCCATGCCGACATCGCCAGGCTCCTGCTTGCGAACAACGCAGACCCCAACGCCACCGACAATCAGCGGAGCACCCCCTGATGTTCGCCGCCCAGCACGACCATCTCGGCATCGTCCGCCAGTTGCTCGCCGCCCCCACCGACCCGAACGCCCGCGGTTCCCACGGCCTGACCGCGCTCGGATTTTCGCCCGGCAAAACGGTCATGACCGTACAGCCGCTGCTCTCATCCATGGCGGGGCCGGTGCGCAGGATGCCTGATACCGGACCTTCCGCCAAGCAGGACGCGGCTGCCAACAGGGAACCGTGGGCGCAGGTGATGGCACCGCGTATTTCTCAGCCTGGCCGGCCAGGCACGGGGCGCGCCCGGCCGGCGTGGACCTCAGCCCCGGCCAGCTGGCTACCGCCCGCGCCGGTTCGCATGATCGCGGGCGTGGTGCTGGCGTAGCAGGTCGCGGCCATAGTCATTGCCGTTCGGCGTGCGCACCACGGTATGCACGTGGAACTGCTCAGGCTCGTCGTTAGCCAGGAACACACCGGCGTGGCAGTCGAACTCGATAAGAACGACCGGGCTGTGGATCTTGTAGTAGAAGGGCGCGTTGTCCGCCACGGTCCCAACCCACGCGAAATACGTTTCGCCGTAGTGACGCTCGATCTGTGCCGCCCGGAACGCCGCCTGTGCGCTGGGCAGCCGCCCGATGTAGGCCTCGATCACAGCGGTCAGCAGGGCGCGCTGGCCGGCCGACATGTCTGCCGCGCACACCCCCTCGTAGGGCAGCACGAGGTTGTCACCGCCGCGGACCGAGCGCATCCGGCCCTCGGTCCGGTGCCTCAGTTCCGGCGGCAAGTCGCGCGACAACATCGACGGACACAAGATGGCCCCCTGTTGCAGGTCATCCAGGGACCGCACGAGCGTCAGCCCGCGCTCCATCTCGGCATCGAAAAGCCGTATCCCGGCATACGGGCCACGATCGGCAATTCTCGGTTCAGCACCCAGGAAGGCGGGCGTCAGCACCATCTGCCGGCCGAGAACGAAGCAATGCAGGTCAAGATGATGCCCAATCAGTTGCCAGCCCCAGGGCTGGCCGGAGTCCGGCATCCCGAACAGCGAGAAGCGGTACATCCACTCCGTCAGCGTCTCGCGGTAATCCTGCACAACCTCACCAAGGACCGCGTTGAGCCGCATGCAGTCCCGCACCTCGCGCGCCCCGCGCACGCTCAGGCATGCGGTGACCAGGGCAAGCACTGCGTCGCGGCACTGCTGCGGGACGTCCTCGAGCAGGAGCCCGTGCGGCTCCCATACCGGGTATGCATTCGTCCACAGCCGCCACTCCTGCGCACCGATCGGGTGCATCACCGCCTGGCGCTGGTCTGCGCTCAGGAGATCGAGCAGGTCATCGGCCGCCCGGAGCACCGGCCCGATGTCCAGGCCCTCATCGGCGATGCCGAACAGGCTGGTGCGCAGCCGTCCATCTGTCGTTATGCCAGCGAAGGGGAGCTTCGCGTTCTCCCGAACCTGCTCGAAGACCTGCCGGTGTGCCGGGGCCATGCGGGCTGGGTCGAAGACGTCGCGGACGAGCGGAAGCCGCCCCTTGGACCTCGGCGGGTAGCCCCCATAGCCAGCTTCCACAGGCGGCATGGTAATTCAGCTGTCCCGCGAACGACGCTCCTGCTGATCAGCACCCGTCGTAATTCGTCCAGTTCGATGCGCCACCGGCGGCGATGGCGTTGTCGAATATCTGATCCTGGTAGGCGGGGCCGGCGACGCCGAACTCACTGGCCGCGCCGCCATACTTCTCCCAGGTGCTCAGCGCGAACTGGTAGGCCCCGCCGCCGTTGCCGGGCCCCCAGGCGTAGCTGCCGCCTTCCTCGGCGTTGCGGATGCAGATCCCCAGCGGTGAGTGGGCGGCGTCCCCGCCGCTGCTGGGTGGCGGGCTCGGTGCTGGCTGCGCCGCTGCCCGCTGAGCCCGCTGAGCCCGCTGAGCCCGCTGAGCCCGCTGCCGGACGGCGCGCTGATGCGCGAGGCGCCTGCGCCGGGCGGCCTGCTGGGCCTGGTCGGTCTTGGCGGCGGCGATGTCGCGGACAACGGCGGTGGTCACCGTCACCGGGTCACCGGTGAAGCCCGACCCTGCACTCGTCATCGCAATCGCGTTACGAGGGGGCCTGGCTGCCGCGGACCCGCCGTGCAGGGACACAAAAACCGCAGCCACGCCTGCGAGCGTTGCTGCGGCCACGAACGGTGCCCCGCGCCTGGTGGCGGGTGCTGTAGGCTTGGCGTGACGGGCTGCTGCGGGCATCACACTCCTGACCGCGAGGCTCGCGTTCACCCGGCGAGCTGACGCCAGCTGACATCAGGTGGCGCGGGGAACGCCTGTCCCGGCGAACCTACGCCAGCCGAGACGGGACGCGCGCGCAAACGCCGGAATACAGCGCTGACCAGGCAAATACTCTGGGAACGGCGGCTGGGCTCCGCCACTGCCGCCGCTCAATGGGCAACCCGCCGGCGCGCCCGCGCCCCACGCTCACGGCCATAGAGCGTGTGTTCGATTTGTGGCAGGGTCATCGGATCGGACTGCGGGTGCACGTGACATGATCGTTTCGTGGTGGACTGGGCACGTGCCCGCCGGGAGACCATCCGGCAGCTAGCCGCGCTACGCCGCAAGCTGGCGACGGCGCAGGCGGCGCTGGCCGATGCCCAGACCAAGCTGACGCGGGCCGAGACCGCCTTCGATGCCGCCGATGACCGGGTGGCACACGCAGAACACGCTCTCGACCTGGCCCGCGCCGAGCATGCCCAGGCACGGCAGCAGCGGTACGCGGCCCGGCAGTCTTATCAGCGGGCCAGCAGGGCCGTGGAGCGGGTCCAGCGGCGGGTCCGCGAGATGTCGCAGCGCCTTGACCAGATGCCGCCGTTAACCCAAGGATCCACCCCGGTGATCACCTGGATGTGCTGGGGCTTGCCTGAGCGGCGTCCAGAGCCGGCAGGCGGGAAGACCTGACCCAGGGGATCACCGTTACGGTGACGGAGGTGCCGAATCCTCGCCCGGCCGAAGGCTGCGTGGTCCAGCCCTGGATGGTGTAGGAACCCCTGACCCCCTCGATGCGAACGGTGGTGTGGCCGGTTCATATGGGTGTCTGCCCGTGCCACTGGGTGGGCCGGGATGCTGGTGGGTGCTGCCAGGGCCGTGCCCCCCTCAAGGCGGCAAGGGCGTGGAGGTAGACAGGCAGGCGGTGCCCGGCGGATCCGGGTGGAGCTGGTGCAGATGATTCCATCGAGACGATCCCCTGCCCGTGGCCTGGGCTCGCGCCAGCTGGTTGCGCTGCTGGCCCGGTTGGGCCAGTCAGCCGGTGTATGCAGGTCTGCCGCGTATGACAATCACCTGGCCACCAGGGACCTTCGGCACTTCGACGCCGCAGGTGGCCGGGCCCATCGTGGTGTGCAGGGAACAGGTCGCCCGCTCCTGCAGGCGAATCACCTGACGGGAGCCCTCTGATGAACATCCTGATTGTTGTCATCGTCGTCGTTGTGCTGCTGCTGATCGTGTTCGCGCTTGCGGTGCGGATCATCAAGCAGTACGAGCGGGGGGTGCTGTTCCGGCTGGGCCGGCTGCGCGGCTTGCGGGCGCCGGGGTTCCGGCTGATCATCCCGTTCGTCGATGTCCTGCACCGGGTGTCGCTGCGGATTGTCACGATGCCGATCCAGTCGCAGGGCATCATCACCAAGGACAACGTCAGCGTGGATGTGTCGGCGGTCGCCTACTTCCGGGTGGTCGACGCGGTGAAATCGGTCGTGGCGATCGAGAACGTCAGCGCCGCGATCCAGCAGATCGCCCAGACCACGCTGCGCAAGGTCGTCGGCCAGCACAGCCTGGACCAGACCCTGTCGGAGACCGACAAGATCAACGCGGACATCCGCAAGATCCTCGACGCCACCACCGTGGAGTGGGGTGTGGAAGTGACCCTGGTGGAGCTCAAGGACATCATGCTGCCCGACAGCATGAAGCGCGCCATGGCCCGCCAGGCCGAGGCCGAGCGGGAGAAGCGGGCGAAGATCATCAACGCTGAGGGCGAGTCCCTGGCCGCCGCCGCGCTCGGGGATGCCTCCGACACCATGATGGCCCATCCCCTCGCGTTGCAGCTGCGTAACCTGCAGAGCCTGGTCGAGATCGGCGTCGACAAGAACACCACCGTCGTGTTCCCCTCCCCGCTGATGAGCACCATTGAAGAACTCGGCTCCTTCCTCGCCCGCGAAAAGGCCGCCGCCCTGGGCCACGAGAACGCCTCCGCTGCCGCCCCTTTGCCACCTGACGGGGGCAAGCCCGCGCCGGTGGCAGCCGCCAACGGAGCACCGGAATCCCGCTAACCCCTGTGCCCCGCGCAGCGGCCCCCGCCGCAATGCGGCACTGGCCCACGCCCGCAGCAGGGCCAGCATGTGGTCCGCAGGCCCTGCCGGCCAGCGGGCGCCAGCGGTCAGCATCTCCCGCAGGCCCGGAGCCGATGGCCTCAGCAAGGTGGCCGTAACCCCACAGCCCGCAGCACGCGGTAGGCGCCGATCAAGCCGGCACACCTCTCCCGGGAGCCCGGCTGGACGCGGGCGGCGTTCGTGGCCGCGCCGCAGGGACCAGGTCGGATCTGGCCAGCGAAGCCATGCGGTTTCCCGGCTCATGTTGTCAGCATCGAGATCTGGCCCGGCAGTGCCGCACAAGCGCGGCGCAACCTGCAGGCCCAGGGCGTCCGCAACGTCGTGGTTGCTGGTGACGGGACCGAGGGCATCCGGCCCGCGCGGTGGGTTCCATGCGGATCTGTCTTATGCGCGACTGGCTGGGTCCGTCAGCACACGACGCGTGGTGGCCAGCGGCGAGGTCCTTTGGCCCTGCGTGCGGTGGGCACTAGGCCTCTATTGAGGGGATCGCCGCCGTGTAACGCTCTTTGTATGAGGGCAAGGTTCCTGCACCGGAATGCCGTAGCCCCCAGGACGCCGGTGGACGACCCGGGTGACTGGGCCAAGGCGATTGCTCTTGCTGGGCGCGCTTGCTGCTGTCCGGCCAGGCCGGTGGTCACGGTGGTGATGCCGCCAACATCTGCTCGCAGGCACCCGGTTGACCTGCTGCTGTGCGGCCACCACTACCGCGTGTGCCGGGCCGCCCTGACGGCTGCAGGCGCCACCGTCTATGACGAGACGGGTGCGCTGATCAGTACCGGCGGGGGCGGGCATGACCTCGTCCGCCCCGAGTCCGCCGATGCCGCTCCGCGGCGATGAGCCACCGGCCTGCCCGGGCGTCATAGGTCTTTCGGCCCTGTGTTCCGGGGAGACCGCAAGATGATGATCTTGTGGTGGGACAAGGAGGAACGATGCGGGCAAATGTTGGCGATGAGCTGGTGGTCAGGGGACATCACGTAGGTGATAAGGACCGCGAAGGCGTGATCATCGAGGTGCATGGTGAGGAAGGCGCGCCCCCCTATCTCGTCCGCTGGCGCGATGGCCACGAGAGCGTGTTCTTCCCCTCCTCCGACACGACGGTCGAGCACCACCCCAGTGGCAGCAAGCCAGCCAGCCGCACGCCATAAGTGGGTGATAGTGACGTCGCAGGATCACAGCATCCCTGCGCAATGGCTGGCGGAACGACGCCGGGGCGCAGATCATCCCGCTGGCGGTGGCCGATCTGGACTCTGCCGTGCACAGATTCGGGGCTGTCTCATCTACGGGTTGGAGTTCAACGACCCGCCCGGGGGATCATGGTCGCACCAGCGTGAGCGACCAGCGGCCGCGCAAGCGCCGGTGATTATTCACCCGCTGCCCGGCGAGTCGGCCCGGCAACCGGCCCCAGTCCGGGTGAACCATGCCGGTATGCCGGTTGCCACGTGATCACCGAGGTGAACCGGGGTACGCCGACGGGGCAAGTCCCGCCGGTTCTCCGAACCAGTCACCCTGGCCGCGGCGCTCACCAGGGAGAACCCAGCAGCCCGGTCGGCTCGCTGACACCTGCGGGGTCGAGGTCGCCCCCGGGCAGAACCCCGCGCTGACGCTGGCCGTCACAGCCGTCCTGGACACGATGGCGCACGAGGCGTGCTGACGCCAGATCCGTTCTGGCCCGATGGGGCTAGATCAGTTCCACCGTTGTCCGGACACTTCGGCGGTGGTTTCTCGGCGGGCAATCTCGGGGTCGTGGGCGTCGACGTGGTCGGTGACCTGCTGGCCGGGTGGGCGGCTGGGGCGGTAGCGGCGGTCGAAGCCGCCGAGCCGCCAGAGAAGGACAGCGCCGCCCCAGGTGAGGATGAAGAAGCCGACGATCGCGTAGCCGAGCACTTCGAAGTGGTCGGCGAGGCCGGCGTAGCCCGCGAGGAAGGTTGCGCCGGCGTGGTCGGCGAGTACTCCGGCCAGGTAGACGGTGGCGATGAAGCCGGCTACCAGTACGGTAGCCGAGGTGGTGGCGATGTTGTAGTAGAGCCTGCGGGCGGGATTGTGTTGCGACCACGTGTAGGCCAGGGACATGAGCAGGCCGTCGCAGGTGTCAAATGCGCTCATGCCGGCGGCGAACAGCAGCGGCAGGGTAAGCATGGATAGCAGCGGCAGCCCGCCGCCTTGGGCGGTGCTGGCGGACAAGGTGAGCAGCGTGACCTCGGAGGCGGTCTCGAGGCCGAGTCCGAACAGGATGCCCAGCGGGTACATGTGCCAGGAGGAACGGATCAGCGTGCGGGCCCGCCTACCGAGGATCCGGTTGACCAGCCCGCGGTTAAGCAGTTGCAGCTCGAGCTGGTGCTCATCCAGTGTGCCGCGGCGCAGTGACCGCCATAGGCCGATGATCCCGATGAGCACGAGGGCATTGAGGGCGGCGACCAGGGCGAGAAAGGACATCGCGACGACGGTGGAGATGACGCCGCCGAGCCGGTGCCAATGATCCAGCTGCGGGGTCGCGGCTGCTCCGGCCGCTAGCGCGACGATGACGGCAAGCGCGACGACCACGGAGGAGTGCCCCATAGCGAAGAAGAAGCCGACCCCTACCGGCCGGCGGCCGCGCTGGACCATGAGCCGGGTGGTGTCGTCGATGGCAGCGATGTGGTCGGCGTCGAAAGCGTGCCGGATACCCAGGACGTAAGCGAGCACCCCGGCCCCGGCGAACGCACCCGCGCCTGCCGGGCCATGGGTGACGGACAGGTAGAGCGACCATCCGGCGATGTGCAGCAGCGCGATGACAGCGACGATGCCGGACAGCTGCATACGCTGCGCCCGGGTCCAGCCCTGGGGAGCGGTCACGGCCGGGGCAATCACAGGCTCGTCGACCTCCTCGGCATGCCGGCACCCGAACTGCTCACAGCCGCGGCTCGCAGGGTGGGTCAGTTGCGGGCTGGGTCGACGGTGACGGGTTCCCGGCGGGCCCGCTGGTGGCTCATGTCCCGGGGCGTGGTCAGCACGGTGCCGGTGCGCTCGTCGACCTGGGCGGGTGTGAGCGTTCCGGTACGGAGCAGCAGGGTCTCCAGCGCTTCCAGCCAGCGATCGTAATAGCGCCACGGCTCGCCAGTGCCGGCCCGCTCCCAGTCCCCGATGGCAGCGATCAGCGCCTGCTGGAACTCTTGCCAGGTGTAGTGGCCATTCTGGTGGGCGGCCACCGCCAACGCAAATACCCGGATCTGCCAGGCCGTGCCGAAAGACACCTGCGCGCCGTCAGGGCGGATAGCATCCTGGTGCGGCAGTTGCCCGAGTAGCTGCTCGACGTGGGCTCGGGCGGAGTCGGGGCCGGTGGGCCCAGTCACCTGGTCACTCTCCGGGACGCCGGGGCCGGCCGACGCCGATCATCGAGTCACGGGTGACCAGTCCGGCCAGTTGTTCCTCGCTCATCCCGCCGGTGCCCTCCGGGCGCTGCGGCAGCACGAAGTAGCGCAGTTCAGCGCTGGAGTCCCACACCCGGATCTCCACCGATTCCGGCACATCCAGCCCGAAGTTCTCGTGCAGCACCGCACGGGGGGCCCGGACCATCCGGGACCGGTAGGCCGGGTACTTGTACCAGTTGGGGGGCAGCCCCAGAACCGGCCAGGGGTAACAGGAACACAGCGTGCAGACGATGACGTTGTGCACGGCGCCGGTGTTCGCCACGGCGACCATGTCCTCACCCTGCAGGCCGCCGATGCCCATTTCCGCGCAGGCCGTGGAGGCGTTGGCGAGCAGCCGGTCGCGGAAGGCCGGATCGCTCCACGCCCGGGCGACCACCTTCGCGCCCAGGTGGGGGCCGACCTCGTTCTCGTAGATCTCGGCAAGGCGGTCCACCGCCTCGGTGGTCATGATGCCCTTCTCAATCATGATGGACTCAAGCGCCTTCACCCGGGCCGCGATCTCCTCCTCCGAGCGTGGGAGGGATGTCGGCACGGGCGGGGGGCTTTGGTTAGTGGTCATCTGGGGTCTCCTCGCGGGGGACGGTGCGGGTGGCGGGGCGGTCAGGCCTTCTCGATGTAGGGCTCCCACACGTCGAACGTGACCGTGCTGTTCGGGTCGGCGGTCTGCTCGCCCCACAGGTCGGCGGCGCGGAAACGGACCGTGTAGACGTGCTTGGGGTCCTCGCCCAGCCCATTGCCGGCGCTGTCGGGGTAGATGAAGGTCCCGTGCGCCAGGTCGATGATCCCGGTCTTGCCGCGTATGTACCGGGCCCGGCGGGTGTGCCCGGCCGGGGAATCGTCCTTGACCCTCACCCGGTCGCCGACGGCGAACTTCGGCGGGTCGCCTGACTCGCGGCGGGCCGACCCACCGGAGCGGACGACCGACTCCATCAGCGTCACCAGGTCCGGGTCCTTCCGGCCGGGCAGCGGCTCGTCCGGGTTGGCCAGGTAGTGGCGGGTCAGCGCGTCCAGTTCCTCCGGGTCCACCACGCCCGCCCTGACCGTGTAGTGCTCGATAGTGTGCGCCCAGTGCTCGTAATAGCGCGACGTGAGGTAGTCGGCTGGGTGCATCTGCTCGATGCCGAAGCGGAACTCATCGACGCCGAAGTAGCCCTTGATGAAGTTGGTGGGGAACATCGCGAAGGCGGCCTTCTCCCAGTCGGCATGCCAGACCGGTTCGTGCTCCTCAACGATGACGGGCCCGAGCCCGTCGGTCCCGCCAAGGTCGTGTACGCCATTCATGGGCCGGTTCCTTTCCTCGGGCGCGAACGGTGGTGCTACGGGGCGGGCGTGGCGCCAGCGGATGCGCCTGCCCGCGCGGGTGGGGCGGGGAAGCCGCCGCTCAGCTTCTCGAAGGCGTGAGCCACGCGCAGGCACGTGGCGTCGTGGAACCGCTTGCCGATGATCATCATGCCGACCGGCAGCTCATCGACCAGGCCAGCCGGGACCGTGGTTGCCGGGTGGCCGCTCACGTCGAACGGCGCGGTGTTGGGGATCATCTCCAGCGCGCGAGAGATGTAGGTCTCCCGCGGGTCTGAGGCCGTGACCAGCGGGGTGGCGACAATCGGCAGGGTGGGCATGACCAGGACGTCGAAGGAGGCCAAGGCCTCGTCGTAGCCGCGGCGCACCTCGAAAGCCAGGTTGCGCGCCATCGCGTAGTGCCGCGCCTGGTAGTTCTCGATCGAGTAACGGCCGCACAGGACAACCAGCTTCACGGTCTCCGACCACGCGTCGGGCACCTCTCGGCGCTGTCGCCCGTAGAAGGCGATCAGTTCCGGGTCGTACAGCCCGTCCCAGTTGTAGCCGTACCCGTTCCCGTCGACCATCTGCGCGGTGGCCCCGTCGGTGGCGATCACGTTCCACACGTGCATCGCGTGCCGGTGCCAGGGCACGCTCACCTCACCGACCTGCATGCCGGCCTCCCCAAGCCGGGCCGCGGCCGCCCGGACCGTCTCGTCCACGCCAGGCTCGGACAGGTCAGGGATACCGAAACCCTCGCTGACTACGCCGACCCGCAAGCCGACGGCATCACCGCCCAGCGCCCCGACGTAATCGGCCGGCTGCACGTCCGCGGGCTGCCGCGGATCCCATCCGTCCCGGCCCGCGATCACGCTCAACATCAGCGCCGCATCGGCCACGGTCCGGGTGATCGGCCCCAGATGGTCGAGGGTGAACTCGATCGGGAACGCCCCGGTGTAGGGGACCAGGCCATGGCTCGGCTTGTGCCCCACCGTGCCGCAGAACGCGCTGGGAATCCGCACCGAGCCGCCCTGGTCCCCGCCCAGCGCGAGATCGACCTCCCCGGCCGCCACCAGCGCCGCGCTTCCGCTGGACGAACCGCCCGTCGTCCGGGTCACATCCCAGGGGTTGCGCACCGGCCCGGTTACCGAGGTATGGCTCGCGCCGGAGAAGCACAGGTCCTCGCAGACCGCCTTGCCGGTGATCGTCGCCCCAGCGGCCAGCAGCCGGCTCACCACGGTCGCATCCCGGCTCGGCACGAAGCCTTCCAGCGTGCGCGAGCCGTTCATCATCGGCACCCCGGCAACCTCAATGTTGTCCTTGACCACCACCCGGCGGCCAGCCAGCGGCCCGTCCGGCCTCTCCCGGATCTCCGTTCTGACATACCAGGCACCCAGCGGGTTGTCCGCCGGCTCCGGCCGTGTCCAGGGCCGGTCGGCGGGCGGGCGGGGAGCGCTCGCCGCATACAACTCCTCGACCGTCTCGTAGGAGGACAGCAGCCCAGCGGCCATGGGCTCGAAAGAGCCAAGATCCTCCTCGCTCAGGTGCATGCCATAACCACGGGCGATCGCTGCGAGCTCATCCCTGCTCGGCGGACGGACAACCATAAGCGACCTCCAGGCCACGGGACGCGGGGAACCGCGCCCGCCCGCAATCCGGATCCGGCCGCCAGAGGCCAGCCGGTCAGAGCAACGACTCTAGGGTGCGGCCGTCCGACACGTCAATGGGTCATGACCTATTGACATATCAGGGAGAGGCTGGGATGAGATCAAAGCCCCCGGCCCTTGCTTCGGCAAGGTGGAGGTGCTGGCGCACCGTCTCCGGGCCGGACAGTGTGACCGTGCCCCGCGGGAACTGGCAAGCCCGCCCGGTCAGCTGCCGGGCCACCGAGCGGGGGTCGCCGTCACCGGCCCTGCGGGCCGCCGCCGCGTACAGGTGCAGGGCCTCGTATGCCGACTCCGAGATGCTGGACACCGGCGGAGCCCAGCGACCGAAGCGGGCGCGGTAGCGGGCCAGGAAGCTGGTATTGGCCTCCTCGGCGAGCTGGGCGAAATACCCCGAGACCGCCCACAACCCGGCGGCCGCACGGTCGCCGATCCGTTCCCGGGTTGGTTCGTCCAGCGCAAGCGCGAGGGTACGGCAGCGATCGCGCAGCCCCCTCGCGTAACACTGCCGCTCAAAGGCGACAGCGTCGGCGCCCACGAAGGCGGACAGGATCAGGTCGGCCCGCGAGGCCAGGATGCGCTCGATCAGCGGACCGAAGTCCAGGCTGCCCAGCTGGACGAGGCCCTGGCCTGCCACCACGCCGGACTTTCCGGAGATTTCCCGGCGGGCGCAGGCGTGGACGATACGCGGCCAGCAGTAATCGTTGCCGACCAGGAACCAGCGGCGGCCACCCGCCGAACGCATCAGCGGCCCGACCGCCGCCCGCAGTTGGTCGTCCGGGCGCTCGCCAAGCTGGAACAGCAGCTCACCGCCCCGGCCACCCTCGTTCATCAGCGTGTGCACCAACAGGACGCTGCTGCCGACCTCACGGGCAACCCGGGCGAAGGTGGCCGACGTGGTCGTGGCCATGATCACCTGACAACCCGACCGGACCAGCCGCCGGGCCTCTGCGGCGCCCACCTCGGCGTCGGTCGCGTCATCGCCGACCACTAGCCGAACCGGATGCCCGCGGATCCCACCGTCGGCGTTGATCTCTTCGACCGCCATCCGGGCCAGGTTCTCGGTCGCCGCCGCAAACACGCTGCCCGGACCGGACTTGCTCGTCAGCAAGCCCACCGGGTGGCTGTCAGCGGGCAGTTCGTCCGGCACCGCCCAGCCACGCCGTCGCATCAGCCATCGCAGGCCCTCGGCATCCAGCTCGGCGATCAACCGGACACGTGTGCCGCCACCCGGATCGGCGTCGAACAAGCAGCGCAACCGGCCACGCCACGGCAAGTCGTGCGCCACCACGATCGCGCGCGGCGGCCGCATCGCCACGATCCGGCCAAGGATCTCCACATCCCCGTCCCCCGCCAGCCCACCGATCGGCGCCCGCATGCCAACCACGGCGCCCCCTTCGAGCCGATCGCACCCCGCGTCGAACACCCAGCCGACACCCGCCCCGGCACCGAACAACCCGAACACCGTCTCCGGGGAAGCCATGACCGTCCGCTCCGCGGCCAGGGCCAACGTGGCCATCACCGGACCTGGCGGGCAGTCGAACCTCTCCCCTCCACCTGGCCAGTTTCCGCCGCAGCCTTCATTTCGTCTAGGGACGACTGGAACAACTTCTGCAGGAAGCCCAGCACCTCCCGGGCCGGACCCTCCGGATCCAGGGCGTAATACCGGTAACGCCCTGAACGCCGCTCCGTGACCAGGCCCGACGTCCGCAACACCCGCAGATGACTGGACACCGCGGTGCGCCCCACCTGCCGGACCCGCGCAGCGATCTCACCCACACTGCACTCAGAGTTCGCGGAAAGCACACCCAGAATCTCCCGGCGGACCGGGTCGGCGAGCGCGTCGAACGCATCGGCACCCACCGGTCACCCTCCACCGCGACGAACACCCATCAACAGATCGCGAAACACTGACGCCTCCCTGAGGCTACCCCGTATTCACCAGCCGGCGTGGTTGGGTAGGCAACTGGCGTGGTAACCCCCGGTGGGATTCCGTTTCCAGCCGCCCCCGTCGAGCCATGCCAATTTCCCGCAGCTCACCGACATCCTTGACCGAGATCGGCGGCAGGCGGCCTACCGTTCGGTCGGCCGGCAACACGCATGTCCGCCAGGCGGGAAGGTACTGGGGCTACCCGGTCTTGCCGGACTGTGAGCGGGTTGCCGGCCGTCAGTTGAGGCGGTCGGGCATGCGCAGGATGCAGTTCCTGCCTTTAGCTGCGCCAGACCGTGGGCGGCAGTGGCGAGTTAGCCCGTTACCGGAGCCGCTAGCTGCCTCAAGCGCTGGTCAGCGGTGGCTTCAACCCGTGGCGCGAGGACTCCCGCCGGAGGGCGCCGGCCGTGAGACATTCTTGCCGGGCATCTTGCGTCCTCAGCGCCAGCGCACCCGGTCAACGCCCCGGAGCATGCCAAGCCACAACTCATCAGCGACATAGCGGAATTCTGCATGCACTTCGGGACGACCTTCTTCGAACTCCGCGCAAAACGCCTGGTCACAAGCACCTGCTCCATATGGCGTGTGTGCCACCCAGATGCCACCCACCCGAAGGAGGTGCTCGGTTCTATATTCGAAAAGTTTCCATACCCTGGAGCCCCTTACGGAATCGAACCATAGGCCTTCTCCTTACCATGAATGGCCGTACGGTTCCGTTGCCGCAGGTAGAACGCCTGACCAGGCAGAACGCGAGCACAGGCCAGCGCGCATTAACCCTGGACAGGCCCTCGCGAGCGCCATTTGCCACTCAATCTGCCACCCAGATTGATCTTGTCCTGATCCATAGGCGGTCGGCCGCCAGCCAGGTGGGCGCCTTTCCGCGGTGCCCTCGGTCGCGTGGCAGGCAAGGCCGGATCCCATTCATACGGCGCAACGGGTCCGAACGGCTGGCCGAGGGCATATCTTGGACGCAGAACCCCGGAAGGACACCTTGATGCCTAAGCCCGGCCCAGCCGCACCAGAGCCCGGTAGCCCAGCCAACGGCCAGGCTGACGGGGCGCAGTCCCCGCTCGACACTGGCGTCGCGCACATCGCCCGGGTGTATGACTACTGGCTCGGCGGCAAGGATAACTACGCCGCCGACCGGGCGGCCGGGGACGCGGTGATCCAGGCATACCCTGGCGTCATCACCACCGTCCGCGCCAACCGCGCGCTGCTGACCCGGATGGTGCGCTACCTGGCGGACGAGGCCGGCATCAGGCAGTTCCTCGACCTCGGCACCGGAATACCCGCCGCGAGCAACACCCATGAGGTGGCTCAGTCGGTCATACCCGGCGCGCGGGTGGTGTACGTCGACAACGACCCGATCGTGCTCGCCCACGCCAGGGCGCTGCTGACCAGCGGCCCGGCCGGGATCACCAGTTACCTCGACGCGGACCTGCGCGACCCCCGGCCGATCCTGGAGCAGGCGGCGGATACGCTGGACTTCTCCCAGCCGATGGCGGTCATGCTGATGGGGGTCATGCACCTGATCAGTGACGCGGACGACCCGCTGGGGATCGTGACCAGCCTGATGAGCGCCGCGCCGGAGGGCAGTTACCTGGCGCTGTCACATCCGGCTGCCGACATCGACGCCGACGCGATGGCCAACGCACAGCAGCGGCAGAACCAGATGCAGGCCGAGCAGGTCACCTTCCGCCGCCGCGATGAGGTGGCCCGGTTCTTCGACGGCCTGGAAATGGTCGAGCCGGGCCTGGTGCGGGCGCCGGAGTGGCGCCCAGCCGGGCAGGCCGAGGCCCAGACCACGGCCGCCCTGTGGGGCGGCCTGGGCCGCAAGGCCTGAGCCGGACGGGGGCGGCGGCCGGCTCCGGGTGTGGATGTCGCCCCAGTAAAGGGCGTCGAGGCCGGCCAGTCAGCCGGGCGGTTCGAGCACCGGGACGGCGTACCCGCCGCCGAAGCTCGCCATCGCCGCCGCCGGAGGCGTCCACCGTGGCCGGGTCCCGCGCCTGCCGTCACCCGAAGATATCCAGCGGCAAGAACGCGGAGACCAGCACGTTGGGAACGTCAACCACCTGGCTGATCTTCAGATCTACCGCCACGCTGCAGATGACATAGGCCTGCTGCCGGGTGTAGCCGTAGCCCGATACCAGATGATCGATCATGGCGCGGAGTGCGTTGCGGGCGGCCAGGGTGATGTCCTCTGACCCGTTGCGCCCGTCGCGGTGCACGCAGGTCCCGGTGGTCGCGAAGTACGGGCCGGGCGCAGGCGACGGCGCTGCCCGCTCGAATTGCGGCTGATCGATCTGATGGGCCGTGGCCTGGCCCTTCCTGAGGCCGAACTGGGCGTGGAGCGTGCCACGGACCTCGATCGCCTGGCCGCATGTCTCGCAGTCGCCCTGGGCGAAGTGGGCATCACCGGCCGAGAAGAGAGCGCCGGGTACCCAGACCGGGATCAGCAGGCGCGTGCCCGCTGTGAGCTGCTTGATGTCGACATTCCCTGCGTTCTCCCGCGGCGGTATGGTGCGCAGGCCCTCGGCGCTGACCGGCGGTCCGGCAGGGACCGCGCCCTGCGGTTCGGGGAGGTCAACCATGCCTCCCGCCGCGGCGAGGTCACGCTCCCTGGCGGTGATCCGGGCGCGGAGTTCGTGTGATGGCGCCACCCCCATCGTGCCCATGAACGGCTGTCCCTGGATCCGCACGCCCGGAACCTCGGCCGAGACCGCGAATCCCCCCTCGATCTGCCACCGCGCCAGGAACGGTTCGGGGAAGTCATCCCGGAGGAACCCGAACCCCGGCGACTGCATGGTGTAGCCGAAGGCCCCGGTGGTGACATCCAGGATGTCCACCACCAGCAGGTCGCCCGGCTCTGCCCCGGCCACGTGCACAGGGCCGGTCAGCGGGTGCACCACGCTGATGTCGACGCCGGGAATGTCGGCCGCCACCGACCCCTCGCCGATCTGGCCGTCCACCGCGTCGCGGGTCTCCATCACCACCTCGTCTCCCGGCTCGGCCCAGATCACCGGCGTGATTCCCGGGTGCCATCGGTTGTGTCCCGTGCCCGGCTGCCCGGCGAGCGGCTGGCCCGGGTCTATCCTGATCTCGTGGATGGCCATGCCGCCTCCTCAGTCGTTAGCAGCTTCGGTGAGCTTGCGCGCAAGTTCGGCCGGCCGTGTGAACATCACCTCGTGGCTGCCCGCCATCTCGACGATCTTGCATCTGCCCAGCCGGGACGACATGCCCGGATGCCATGCTCCCTCCGGCAGCGCCCGGTCCTGGCTCACGGCGATGTAGCTCCTGGGCAGCCCGGCACGGTAGAACTCCGCGAGGTCCAGCTTGGCGTCCCATGGCTGGAACGGCTGCGGCACCAGCCGTTCCCAGACGGACCTGGCTTCCTCCACCGGCGCGTCCTGGATGAAGAGGTCGCGGAACACCTCCCAGGGACACTCAACGGTATTGCCGGGGCTCGCGCTGGCGGACTGAGCGAACAAGGCGGTCTGCGCGGGATTCTTTCCTCTCGATGAAACCGGTCACCGCGGCCACATAATCATCGTGAGTGATCCCACCCGGCTCACCCTGGCCAATGCCCAGGTACGTGGGCGCATACGCGGTGTGGCCGAGTTCGCGAAGGCGCCGAGCGGTGGGCTCCCATGCCCACCCGCCGTGCCACGATCCTGCAATAGCACAGACGTCTCGCTCATCATTTTCCTTTCGCAACGATTGGCACGCAGGCGACCAGGCTCACCATCGGTGATCGACGCTATGATGATGACCATGAGTCAATTGCGGTCGGGTGCCGAGATGCTTCTTGAGATCCTGGCGACAGAGCACGTCCGGCATATTTTCGGGAATCCGGGAACCACCGAGCTCCCGCTCATGAACGCCCTGGCCGGGGAGGACCGGTTTCATTACGTGCTGGCATTGCATGAATCCGTGGCGGCTGGCATGGCCGATGGTTATGCGCAAGCGACCGGGCGGCCGTCCTTCCTCAATCTCCATACCGCCACCGGGCTGGGAAACGCCATGGGCAATCTGTCCAACTCGCGGGCCACCGGCACGCCGATGGTGGTGACCGCTGGCCAGCAGGACCGGCGTCACCTGCTGGCGGAGCCGTTCCTGTCCGGCAACCTGACCGGCATGGCAGCCGGCCTGGTGAAGTGGGCCCACGAGGTCCACCGGACCGCCGACCTCGGGCCGGTACTCCGCCGGGCTTTTCACGACGCGGCGTCTGCACCCACCGGGCCGGTGTTCGTTTCGATGCCGATGGACGTCCTGCAGGAGCAAGGCGATTTCACGGTGCCCCTGCGGTCCCACATCCAGCGGCGAGCTGTTCCAGCCGCCCTGGCCGACCTGGCTTCGGCCATCCTGGCCACCCCGCGGGCACGCTTCGCGGTGGTCGCCGGTGACGAGGTGGCCCACTCCGGGGCGGCCGGCGCGCTCGTCACGATGGCCGAGCGGCTGGGCTGCCGCGTCTACGGGCCCGCGATGCATTCCAGGCTGGTTTTCCCAACCGCTCACCCGCTGTGGGCTGGCGCGCTTCCCCCGGACGCAGAGCAGATGCGCGCGCACCTGGCCGGGCTCCACACGGTGCTTCTTATCGGCTCGCGCGCATTCATGACCTTCGGATACCGGGACACCTGGCCAGTACCGCCGGGCCTGCGGCTCCTCCACCTCTCCCCCGCGGCAGAGGATCTCGGGCGGACCTATCCGACGTCGCTGGGCCTGGTGGGCGATCCCCGGGCCACCCTGGAAGCGCTCATACCGCTGCTCTCCGGGGTGGACGAAATGGAAACCAGGGAACTGATCCGCACTGCCGCGGCACAGGCAGATGAGCGTCTCGCCGGGATCCGTGAGCGTGCCCGGGCCGCCCGTCCCGACGAGGAAGGGCGCATGCATCCGCTGCCAGCCGTCCAGGCGCTGCTGGCGGCGCTCCCGCCCGAGACCATGGTGGTCGATGAGGGAGTCACCAACGATCCCTATGTCCGGGCCTTCCACCAGGTCCGGGCCCCGGACCGGTTTCTGTACTCGCGTGGCGGTGGCCTGGGGTGGGGGCTTCCCGCGGCGATGGGAGTCTCGCTGGGGCGGGACCGCGAACCGGTGGTGGCTGTGGTGGGGGATGGCTCCTTCCTCTACTCGCCGCAGGCGCTGTGGACGGCGGTGCGGGAGAACCTCCCGGTCGTGGCGGTGGTCATGAACAACCGCGGCTACCTGATCCTGCAGCGGTTCCTGGCCGAGATGCGCGGGCCGTCCGCCGGGGCCGCCCCCCGTGTGGGGATGCACATCACCGATCCCAGCGTGGATCTGGTGTCGGTCGCGCGGGGGTTCGGTGCAGCCGCCATCCGGGTGGAACACCTGCCGGAGGTAGGGGCCGCCGTCCGTGAGGCGCTGGCGGCTGCCCGGCCTGCCGTGCTCGAAGTGCAGGTCGCTGCCCCGCCGGTGGGCTGAGCCGGGGATGCCGCCCACCGGCGCTGAGCCGGGGGCGCAGTTCACCGGCCGGCTCCGGCATCCCTGGGCTGGCCGGCCGGTGCCGACTGGCCAGCCCAGGGCCTGCTTCACTGCGCCGCAGAACTGGCGACCGCGCTGGCGACCGCGGCGGCTCGCCGGGTGCGCGTCAGTTGCCTGCCCCACACGTAGTAGATGACGCCGGCCACGACGGCGCTGACGCCGTAACTGATGTCCGCGCCGCCCAGGGCCTTCCCGATCGGCCCCGTGTACAGGACCGTGGCCATGAACGGCACCGAGACCGCCACACCGATGAGGAACGACAGCAGGCCCGCCCAGCGGATCGTCCCGAAGGCACCGTTGCGCTTGTAGAACTCGGAGGTGTCCGGGTAGCCGGCGCCGCCGCGGTGCAGCCCCCAGAAGTCAATGATGACGATGGCGAGCCAGGGAGTGACGAAATATGCGACGAGGAACAGGAAGTCCTCAAGCGAGGACTGGAACTTCGGGCCGCCGAACGCCACCGACAGCACCACGCTGATCACCCCGATGAGGACCACCGCGGGCACTCGCTTCAGCGGGATATCCCAGGTGATGCCAGACAGGGCACCGCTGTAGGCGTTGATGACGCACACCATGAGGCCACCCAGGATGATGCCCACGTAGGCGATGTTGGCGAAGCCGTGGGAGATCGTTCCCACGCCGGCCAGGATCCCGCCCTTGGCGGCCAGCGTGCCGAGGTAGACACCCACGATGTTCATCCAGGAGGTACCGAGGACCATCCCCAGGAACGACCAGCCGAATGGCTTGCGGCTCGGGGTGTTGGCAGGCAGGTACCGGGAGAAGTCGGAGGCATAGGGCGCCCAGCTTGCGGTGAACGAGAAGATGATCATGAATTCCAGGGCCACCGACTCCCAGAAAGCCTTGCCATGCACGGTGGTGACGTGGCTCGGCCCGAATCCGTGGACAAAGGCCATGACCGTCAGGACCAGGAAGATGATCCCGAGCGCCATCGACATGTACCGCTCGACCGAGTGCACGAGGTTGTAGCCATAGATAGTCAGGACAATGGCGACGACGCCGAGGACGATGGCGACCGGCGTGTAGGGAACCCCGTGCCAGATCTCCTGTACGGTCTCCGCACCCACGATGTTGGTGGTGGCGAAATATCCCACGAACAAGGTGGAGGCGAGGAACGCGGGGAGATAGTTGCCTATGTAGCCGAAGGCCGCGCGGCTCATGGGCATCTGGGGCATCCCCAGTTTCGGCCCCATCGCCACGGCCGCGGAGTTCATGAGCGCCCCGAGGATATTCGCCGTGACGCAGGTGATGGCGGCGGCCCAGAAACCGAGGCCGAATACCACTGCCAGCGAGCCGATCAGGACCGTGACGAAGTTGATCTGGGCGGCGAACCAGATCGTGCCCTGGAGGTAGGGCCTGCCGTGCCGCTCGTTGTCTCCGATGTGCTCGATGCCATGTGGCTCGACCACCATCACTTCATCGGTGTAGGTTCCCGCAGCGGGATCCTGTGCCTTCGTACTCATCGCTGCTCCACTTTTCCAGTTGCTTATGTTGGGAGGATTCGCCCTCGGTTCCCTACCTCGCTTCCGGGGGAGGTAGCTGGCCGGCGTTCCGGGAACTATCGATCAGGGTGAGGGCTGTATGTGGCTGCGGCGTTGCAGGATGGCCGGCAGGGACGCCTTCCGTTAAGGCCGGTGCTATGAGCTGCCCGGGCTGCCAATCGTGCTAGCTTAAAAGGCTCACGGTAAGAGCGCCGCGATTAATTGTCGCTGGCAAGTGCCGCCAAACATGCGGGCTCACACTTGTCAGCACATGCCAGGAAACCGGGCCCGGTGATCTTCCCGGGGCGGCGGGCGCGCCGGTGCTGCGGGCGCGCCGGTGTCAGTGGCTTAACGTCATGGCTGCGGCCCTTCTCTCGGGCCGCCCTCAGCGAGGTGCTGGCTGGCGGCCTCCTCGCGGACCAGGGGGATCGTCCGGAGCATCGCGTCGCGTATCCGGGTCACTGACTCCTGCCGGTCCGGTGGGTAATCGCCGAGCAGTCCGCGCCCGGATTTGACGCCCAGGTGCCCCGCGTCCACCAGGCCTGCCAGCAGGTCCGGGGGTGCCGCGCCCGTCGCAAGGTCGCCGAACAGCGCACGGGTGACCGCTAGGTGCACATCCAGCCCGGCGATGTCCATGCTCTGGAACGGCCCAATCGCGGCCCACCGGGGGCCAAGCCCCGCCACGACTGCCAGATCGGCGTCCCCCAGCGTGCAGACCCCGGCGGCGACCAGCGCATATGCCTCACGGAGCAGGGCATACTGCAGCCGGTTGGCGACAAAGCCGGGCACGGCGCGGCGGGCCACCACCGGCGCCTTGCCCAGCCCCGCCAGCCAGGCCCGCAGCGTCTCCACGATGCCAGGAGCAGTGGCCGGGGCTGGCACGACCTCGACGAGTTCCACCAGATCCGCCGGGTTGAACCAGTGCAGGCCCGCAAACCTCCCCGGGTGCGGTACCGCTTCTGCCAGGGCGGCCAGGTCCAGGGACGAGGTGTTCGTCGTCACCAGGGCTTCGGGGCGTACCCGGGACCCGACCTGGCTGAGCAGGGCGATCTTGTCGCCAAGGTCCTCGCGGATGGTTTCCACCACCAGGTCCGCCGCCCCCAGGTCGGCACCGGCATCGGTGGTGAGCCGGATCCGGGACAAGACCTCCCCGGGGCTCTCCCCGTCCTGCCTGGGCTGCCGGGCAGCGGGCCCGCTGGCGCACCCCGGCGCCTCCGCGAGCACCGAATGGATGGTCGCGGAGGCCGCGTCCAGCGTCTCCTGGCGCCGCGATGCCAGGCACACGGTACGGCCAGCCCGGGCGAAGAACACCGCGATCCGGGCGCCCATCGTCCCGGCTCCGATAACCACGACCCGCTCCGGCCGCCCGGGCCCGGCCGCCGTCACCTAACCCTCCCCGCGCTGGCGCAGTACTGCGCGTGCCCCGGCCGGGGTCCACCAGCTTGTGATGTCGCCGCCGGTGAGGATGAGGCCACGGGCCAGTGCCGGCCAGTCGCCCGTCTGGCCGAGCAGCCCGACCGGGACGCTCTCGCGTGCCGCCCAGCCCCGCTGACCGTCCACTCCCAGGGCAGGAGCGCCGTAGTAGTCGGCCAGGGCGGCGACCGCGTCAACCGTGCTGGCCACGTCCGAGTGGTCGGCGCCCCGCACAGCGATCGCGTCAGCGCCCGCCTCCAGGCAGGCCCGGGCGAGGTCACTGAGCGCGTCCTCGGTGTCCTCGGCAGTGGCTCCCGGGAGAAGCCCGGCCAGCTGGCCCAGGGTGGGCAGTTCCGCGATCTGCCCCGTCGTTCCCGCGGCGGCCAGCCGGCCGATCAGAGCGGTGGTGGCGAGCACCTCCGGAAGCCCGGCGACCTCGTCCGAATTGCCGACCGGGCCGGCCGGGGCAGTGGCCGCCCCCGCGCGCAGGCCTGGCAGCAGCGGCACGGCGAGGGCGTCGGCGGCGCAGACATCCCCGGCGTCGGTCAGCAGCCGCTGGGTGACGCCGGTGTCCAGCCAGAACTCTCCGGGCACCGAGGCGTGCACGAACTGCGGCAGCCGCGACCAGGCCAGCGGCGCGAACACCACCTCCCCGGTGCCCGCGAGGACCGCCCTGGTCCTGTCGCGTCCGTTCAAATTCGCACTACTTCCCGGTTGGGGGCCGCGGACGGCCATTCGCCGTAGTAGGTGAGGATCTCCTCGGGCGGGCGGCGGGTACTCCAGTCGGCGGCGAACTCGGCGTACGGGCGGGCTCGCCGCCGCCGCTCCTGCCGGGCGGCTTCGCGTGCCTGCCTGGTACCCCCGCCGTCGAGGAGCATCGTCTGCTCGTCGAACACGACGTGGTACACCTCGCGTGCCACCTGCGCCGAGATGATGGACCGGGCCACATCAGCGAGCACCTCGTCGGGGTCCCGTTCCAGCACGTCGCCGTAGCCACCTCCGCCGTTGGTGCTGGCCGCCAGGATGTCGCCCTCCCGGAGGATGCTGACCCCCCGGGTCTGATGCTCCAGGATCAGCTCGCCTGGCCCCACGTCGGCGGCCGCGAGGCTGTAGTCATCGGTGGGAATGCCGGCGTCACCAGCCCGCATCCGCTCAAGCAGGTCCGAGCCCATGACCCGGATGCCCGGGAGCGTGGTGGCGGCGTAGCCGCCGAAGAGCCCGTTCGCCGAGGGGAACTTGGACTCCTTCTGGCTCGAGGTGAACGCGAGGTATCGGCTTCCGTACACCATGTAGCAGACCGCTGCGCCGCAGCCGCCCCGGTGCCGGCCGAAGCCGCAGGTGTCGGTGAGCTGGTGCTCGAACAGGTGCAGCAGAGGGAACTCCTGCTCGATGTCCTCGACGTCCGGTGCCTTGCCCCAGGGGCCGTGGGGAAAGCCGAAGACGTCCACCCCGTCCATGTCGTGCCGCGCGGCCAGGCCGTAGGCGTTGAGCGGGTAGCCCATGAAGTCGGTCACGCGGTAGCCGTGCTGGTTCACCCCGCTCACCATCACCGCCGACGCGCTGGACGTGCAGAAGCCGCAGACGAGATCCCGCTGCGGGGTCGAGTACATGATCTTGGACAGAGCCACCCCGAGCAGGGGGAACACCAGGGCACCGACGAGCGGCGAGCAGCTGACCGCCGCCTCGCTGTCGGCGTCGAAGAACGAGCCCTTCGGCACCCGGATGTCGATGTTCTCGAGCATCCCAGAGGAGATCGGGAAGTCGTGGAAGGGGAACTGGTACAGGTTCACCGCACAGTGCGCGGCGATGATGTGGGCGAAGGCGTTGTACGAACCCTCGTGCTCGGGCGAGGTGCCATCGAAGTCGATGATCAGCCGGTCGCCGGCGACGGTGATCGCCACCGCCGCGCGCAGCAGGTAGGCGTCGTGCCCGGTGGTGTCCATGAACACGACGTGGCGGTAGGTTCCATCCGGCCAGCTCGCGATCCTGCGGCGCACACCCGCGGAGGTCTGCTCGATCATCCGGCGGAACAGCCCGCGCAGCACCGTGTTGCCATGCTTGCGGGCGAGTTCCTGCACCCGGACCCGGACCCGGTCGCAGGCGGCGACCCGGGCCTTGACGTCGGTCACCTGCATCCGTGGCGCCCGGGAGATGAAGTTCTCCATCATCCGCAGCACATCGTTGCGCAGGGTGTAGCTGTCGCCGATCTTCATCGGCGACAGCTTCATGCCCTCGTCGTGCCTGGTCCGCGCCTGGGTGATCTCGCCGCCGGGCTCGGCCCCGCCGGTCTCGCTCTGGTGCGCGCCGCACACCGCCCAGGCGACCAGCTCGCCGTCGTTGAACACCGGCATGAAGGCGAACTGGTCCGGGTTGTGGATCCCGCCGTACAGAGCCTCGTTGCAGTAGAAGATGTCCCCCTCATGCACTCCGACCGAGGGGTCGTCACCGTAGTGCGCCAGGATGAACTTGATCGGGATCTGACCGGTGACCGAGTGCAGGTAGGTGCCGCACACGGGGGCGACCAGGTCCCCGGCCGCGGTGTATACGGCGACAAGGGTGTCCCCGGAGTGCAGCATCGACGAGATGCCCATCCGGGTCATGACCTCCTTGCCCTCCTGGGCGATCAGGACGAGCTTCTCGGAGAGGATCTCGTAGTCGCCCAGCCGGAGCGAACGCATCGCTTCCAGCTCGGCTCCGGACGGGCGCTCCGGCTTCATGCCGGTCGCGAGCAGGCTGTCGAGAATGCTCATGGTTGCTGCCCCTGCTCGTGCGTGAGGATGAAGGCGGACCGGTCGTCCACCACGAGGGACCAGCCGGGCGCCACGGCGGTGGTCGTCGTCTCGGCCTCCACCAGCGCCGGGCCTGTGATCTTCGTGCCGCCGGCCAGCGCGGCGGCCTCGAAGACCGGTGTGTCCACGGGGCCCGCGCCGAGTTCCCACACCGCGGGACGCGAGCCCAGCGATGCCGTCCCGCCAGCCTGCCGTTCCGGCTCGGGCGGGGACTGGGCGGGCTGGCGCAGCCGCGCCCTGAGGATCAGCGCGTCGATCTCCACCCCGGCGGCCGGGTTCAGCCCCAGCGGGCTGTAGGCCTCCGAGTACTCGACTTCGAAGGCGCGGTACAGCTGCTCGACGTCCGCCGGGCCGGTGAGGCGGACCGACGGCGCGGCCACCCGCTTGACGTTGAGCTGGCCGCCGAACTTCATGTCCAGCTCCAGTGAGTACTCCACCTTGCTGGCGTCGAACCCCTCCCCCGCGAAGTCGCGTGCGGCCTGCGCGGCCAGCCAGTCCACGATCGCGTTGAATCCGCTGGTGTCGGCGAGCCACTCACCGGTGTTGCCGTCGAACAGCGTGAAATGCGCCGATCTCTCGTACACGTGCAGCACATCCATGGTTGACGAGCCGTACGCGCAGAACACCGGGGAGAACGGGAAGATCACGACGCGGGTCATCCCCGCCGCTTCGGCGTACCCGCATGCGTGCAGCGGGCCGGCCCCGCCCGCGGCGAAGATGACGAAGTCGCGGGGGTCGTATCCCTTGAGCACTGTTTCCTTGTGGATGACCGCGCCCATGTGCGCGTCCACGATCCGCTTGACGAGCAGCGCGGCGTCGGTGACCGGCACGCCCAGCGGCGCGGCGATCCGGTCCCGCAGGGCGCGCTCGGCGCGCGCCGGGTTGATGGCCAGCTGGCCGCCGTTGAATCTGGCCGGGTTGACGTAACCCAGGACGACGTCGGCGTCGGTCACCGTGGGCTCGCGCCCGCCCTGGCCGTAGCAGGCCGGCCCGGGCATGGACCCGGCGCTTTCCGGGCCTACCTCGATCCGGCCGCCGACATCGCTGTTGATGCGCGCGATGGAGCCGCCGCCCGCCCCGATGGAGTGGGTGTCGAGCATCGTCGCGTCGACCAGCCACCGGTCGACGGTCGGGGCCAGCTGGTAGAAGCGGGTGCTGCCGGAGACGATGAGGCCGATGTCGAAGCTGGTGCCACCCATGTCGGTGACGACCACGTTCTCGAACCCGCAGGCGCGGCCCAGGTGAGCACTTCCCATCAGCCCGGCCACCGGCCCGCCGGAGAATGTCTGGATGGCGGTGGAGCGCAGCACCGAGGCCATGCCACCGGTGTTGTGCACCATGATCAGCGGCGCGCGGTAGCCGCCCGCCCGCAGCCGCTGCCCGATCCCGGACAGCTCGCTGTACATCGACGTGTGGAGGTAGGCGTTGAGCAAGGTGGTGGTCGCACGCGTGTACTCCAGCCTGCGAGGGGAGTTCTCGCTCGACAGGAAGACGGGCGTGTGGCCGAGATAGCTCTCCCCGTACTCCAGCTCGATGAGCTCACGGATGCGCAGTTCGTGGGCGGGATTGACGTGGGACCACAGCAGGCAGACCACGAAGCCGCGGACACCGGAGTCCACGAGGTAGTCCAGCTTGCGCAGGAAGTCGTCCTCGTCGAGAGGACGGACCTCGCACCCGCGATGATCCATCCGCGCCTTGACACCGACCATGAGCTCGCGCCCGATGAGCGGCGACGGCTTGAGCGCGCGGGCGATGTTGCGCTGCTGCTTGATGCTCAGCCCGTCCGACCACTGGCTGCCGCGGCCGATGAGCAGGTTGTCCTCGAACCCCTCGGTGGTGATGTAGCCAAGCCGGGGGCCCTTCGCCTCAAGGAGGCTGTTGAGCGCGAGCGTGGTGGAGTACCGGATGATGTCGGTGCGGCCGAGCAGCTCGGCGGAGGTGACCCCGAGCCGGCCGGCGGCGTCCTCGATCGCCTGGAGCATGCCGCGGCTGAGATCGTAACCGGTGGTGCGGGTCTTGCACCACGCCGTCTCGCTGCCAAGCTGGGCGAAGCAGTCGGTGAACGTGCCGCCGATGTCGATGTCGATGGTTCCGCTCATGCCTGCCCTCCCCGGGCACGCGTGTCCGCCGATGCCTTCAGAGCGTCGATGTCGATCTCGATGTCGTGGGTGATGGGATGCCCGGGTGGCAGGTACTCCACCTCGACCAGGGCCAGGCAGCCCGGGCAGTAGAACTCCAGCAGCCGGCACCACTGCGGGTCCGGGGCGAAGGTGTACGGTCCGTCGGCCCGCGGCGGGTGAACCTCGGTCGGATCGCGTTCGGCGACCAGGCAGCCTTCCTTGTAGTTGGCGCGTGCCGGTCCCAGATCGGCGCCGCACCGCTCGCACTTCCACCGCTCGCTGCCGAGGTCGATGACGAGGTACTCGGTCACGCGGTACTCAGCCATTGCCGCCCTGCCTCCGCACGATTCCGTATCCGAGTGCGCCGAACTCCGCGGTCCAGCCGGCCGGGACGAAGACGGTGGTGTCAGGCGCGGCCAGGAATGCCGGCCCGGTCACGGGCGGCTCGCCCGGGCAGCCGAGCCCGGACGCCAGCGGCACCTCCCTCACCCCGTCCGCGAAGCGGACCTTCCTCGTCCCGGTGACCGGGGCACCGGGACCGGGCCCGGCCGGACGCAGCGGAGGATCGCTGACCGCGGTGATGCGCACGCTCAGCCGGCCGCGCCCGCCGCCGCCAGGCAGCGACACGCTGGCGGCCGCCGGGTCGCTGAGCATGTCCGGGAACGACCCGGCGGTGGTGGTCTCCTGCCCGGTGAAGTCACTGAGGGTCACCGCCGCGGTCAGCGCGGCCTGGGCCGGCACCCCTTCGGCCCGCATATCCCGCGCCGCCCGGTCGAGCATCCCGGCGAGTGCCTGGCCGACGGCACCGGCGTCGCTGACGTCGGTCACGGCGGCGTGATAGGTGTGCGCGATCGGCAGGAGGCTGCCGCCGAACGCGGAGAACACCGAACTCTGCGGGAACACCACCACCTCGTCGATCCCGAGCGCCGCGGCGGCGGGCACGGCGAGCAGCCCGCCGCCACCGCCGTAGGAGAACAGCGACTGTGAGCCCGGGCTGGCACCGGCCAGCCCGGGCTGCCCGGCCGCCCACGCGCGCATGTGCGTGGCCAGCGTGGTGTGGATCGCATCGAGCGCGGCGAGCGCGGCCTCCTCCGGGCTGGCGCCAAGCTCACTGCCCAGCGCGGCGAGGGCGGCCCGGCCGGAGCCGGGGTCGAGGGTGCGGCGGCCGGAAAGGAACTCGCCCGGCTCCAGGTAGCCGAGTTCGAGCCACACATCCGTGGGGGTCGGCTCACTGCCACCGAGCCCGAAGCAGGCGGGGCCAGGGACCGCGCCCGCGCTGCGTGGGCCGACGGCCAGCCCGCCGCCAGGCCCGGCCGTGACGACTGATCCTCCGCCCAGCCCGAAGGACGACAGCGCCACGGCCGGGTGCCGCAGCGACAGGCCACCGAACCCGGTGCTGACCGAGCGGGGCGCGGTGGCCGCGCTGACATGCGCGACGTCGGTGGTGGTGCCGCCGACATCGAGTGTCACCACATGAGCGGTGCCCAGGGCACGGGCGACGATCGCCGCGCCGAGTACACCCGCGCTGGGCCCCGAGTTGTAGGTGTCGATGGCCCGGGTCTTCGCCACCCGGGTGCTCGATCCGTCGGTGTTGATGATCAGGAGCGGACGGCGGAACTTGTGCGCCCGCAGCCGGTCCTCAGCCTTGTACATGCTGCGGGCGAGGACGGGATGAATGTAGGCGTTGGCTACCGCCAGCGCGGTCCGGGCATGGTCATCTGGGTCCAGGGAGAGCTGGGAGGACAGCACGAGCGGGATGGCGCCGAGGTAGTGGCGGGGATAGGAGGTCTCGATCAGGGACTTGGCCGCCAGTTCGTTGGCCGGGTTCAGGTGCGCCCGGGCAAAACTGATGACCACCAGGTGCACGCCGTGCTCGAGTAGTTCCCGCACGGCGGCCTCCAGGCCCGCGGGGTCAACCGGGTTCTGGACGGCGCCGTCCGGGCCGGTGGCTTCCGGCACACCACGGATCGCGCCCGGATGCACGAAGCCGGCCAGCAGGCCCGCTTGCTCACCGCTCCCGTAGAGCGTTTCCTCATGGCCGGCGGTGACCAGCAGGCCCACGTCGGCGCCGGTCCGCTGCACCACGATGTTCGTGGCGATGGTGGAGCTGAAGTGGACCAGGCTGGCCCGCGCCAGGAACGCGGGCACGGTCTCGCCCAACGCCCCGGCCGCCGCGGCGACGCAGGCCGCGAAGCCCTCCGTCGGATCGTCCGGCGTCGTGTCCACCTTGACCTGGGCCGAGCGGTCCCCGTCCGTGACGAAGCCGTCGGTGAACGTGCCACCGGTGTCGATGCTCAGGCGGTATCTGCGGGCGTCGGCCGGCGCCACAGCTGCCTGGCCGGGTGTCGCGGTCACCGGTCCTCCTTTCCTGGGCTGCCAGCCGCCTGCGGGCGGCTGGGCAGGTCAAGGCCCATCTGCCCGGCCTTGTCGAGGGCATCGGGGTACCCGGCGTCGGCATAACGGGCGACGCCGAGGGCCGGGTCGGTCCAGAACACGCGCCGGATCTTGCGCTCGGCCAGGTCCGACCCGTCGGCGATCACGACCATTCCCGAATGGATGCTGCGCCCGACACCCACGCCGCCGCCGTTGCCGACCGCTACCCAGCTGGCTCCCTGGGCGGCGTTGAGCATGGCCGACAGCACGGGCCAGTCCGCGATCGCGTCGCTGGCGTCGAGCATTCCCTCGGTCTCCCGGGAGGGCGAGGCCACCGAGGCCGGGTCCATGTGGTCCCGGCCGAGCGCCACCGGGCCGATGACGCCCTCCCGGACGAGCTGGTTGATGGCGAGGCCCGCCGCATGACGTTCCCCCAGGCCCAGCCAGCAGATGCGGGCGGGCAGGCCCTGGGCGGGCAGTTCGGCCCGTGCCCGCTCGAACCAGCGGGCCATTCCGGGCGTACCCGCCGCCGCCAGCACGGCTTCCTCGGTGTGACGCAGGTCCTCCGGGTTCCCGCTGAGGCAGATCCAGCGGTACGGCCCGACCCCGCGGGACAGGATCGGGCGGACGTAGGCCGCGACGAACCCGGGGATGCCCAGTGCCCCCCGCACCCCCGCCCCGGCTGCCTGGGCACGCAGGTTGTTGCCGTATTCGAATATCACGGTGCCGCGCTCACGGAGCGCCAGCAGAGCGCCCACGTGGGCCTGGAGTGACGAGCGGACCGCCTGCTTGTGCGCCCGGTCGCCGGGGACCGCCGCGGCGGCCTCTTCGGGGGTGAAGCCAATGGGGACATAGCCGTGGAGCAGATCATGGGCGGCCGTCTGGTCAGTGGCGACATCGAAAGGGACGCCGTCGGCGACGAGCCGGGGCGCGATCTCGGCGATGTTGCCCACCAGCCCGACCGACACCGGGCCGGTGGCCCGGTCAAGGATCAGAAGCGCCTCGGCGTAGTCGTGGGTGAGGTGATCGATCCACCCGGTAGCCGCCCGGCGCCTGGCCCGGCGCTCGTCGACCTCCACGATCAGGGCGCTGGCACCGTTGTAGGTGATCCCGCGGCCCTGTGCCCCGCCCATGCCCCCCAGGCCGGCGGTCAGCACCCGGCGCCCTTCCATGCTGCCGCCGAAGTGCTCCTTCGCGATGGCCGCGAAGGTCTCATAGGTGAATCCGAGGATTCCCTGGGTTCCGATGTAGAACCAGCCCGCGGCCGTCATCTGGCCGTACATGGTCAGGCCGGCCTGCTCGTAGGCCCAGAATTCCTCATCCCCCGACCAGGCCGGGACGATCATGGCGGTGGAGATCAGCACCCTGGGTGCGTCGGGGTGGGTGGGCAGCACTGCCACCGGTTTCCCGGACTGGACAATGAGGGTCTCGTCCCCTTTGAGCCGGCGCAGCGCGTCGACGGTGGCCCGCAGCGAGCCAGGGTCACGGGCCGCCTTTCCGCGTCCTCCGTAGACCACCAGCGCGTCCGGATCCTCGGCTACCGCCGGATCGAGGTTGTTCAGCAGGCAGCGGAGCGCTCCCTCCTGCTCCCAGCCCAGGCACGAACGCTGGCTGCCGGTGGGGGCCGCTCCCTGGGTGGCGCTGGACGGCATGTCCTCCCCTTACCGGGACAGGGGGCATCGTGGGGCCGATCATCGTATCCGTGGATCCAAAATGTCAATAGCCCGGTTACTATCCGTTTATGCCAGTTCGCGTAGTTACCGGCGGAGGGCCGGGCGGCCCGGCCGGCCCGGCCAGCAACTCCACCGGTCAGGTATCTCCTGCTCAGCCAGCGGGCAGCGGAGCCTGGCCGGCCCGGCAGTATCATGACCCCGCTGCGGGTCCGGCCAGTGGGCCTCCGGGCAACGGCGCCCGCGGGACGGGGCTCCACGGGGGCCGTCCGGGCCGGCCAGGGCCGGCAGCCGCGGCGCAGAATGGAGCGCACATGAGCCCGAGCGAGCGGATCGCCCTGACGAGCTACGCGGACGAGATCGCATTCCGGCTGGAGGCCGAGATTCTCGACGGGGCGTATGCGCCCGGCTCCCACCTCATGCAGGAGGAGATCTGCGCCAGGTTCGGGGTGAGCCGGACCCCCGTGCGGGAGGCCCTGCGGAAACTGCAGGCCCAGAACCTGGTCGACCTCATCCCCAACAAGGGGGCACGGATCCGGGTGATCACCCTTTCCGAGCTTGGCGAGGTCTACGCGGTACGGGCTGAGCTCGAGGGCTACGCCGCATCGCTGGCCGCAGCCGCGTTCTCCCGGGATCAGGTGGCGGCACTCGAATCCATCCAGTCGCAGATGGAAGCCGTTGTCGCTGCCATCAAGCTGCCAGCCGGCCAGCGGCCGGCGGAGAGTTTCATCAATGCCCAGCTGACCCGGTTCAACGACGAATTCCACGGCGTTATCAGGAGCGTGGCCGGCAACGCGCTGCTCGACCGGCTGGTCTTGGACCTGCAGAGACGCTTTCCCAAGGATTACGTCTGGAAGACGATCCACTCGGCGGACCAGATCGAGACCATCAACGTGACCGAGCATCGCCAGATCCTGGACGCGCTCAGGCTGAACGATCCCGAATCGGCACGCGGCTCGATGAGCGAGCACGTGCGCAATTCGGGCAGGCTCGTCCTGGGGCATCTGCAGGAGCGCGGCGCGGCCACCTGAGCCGTGCCCGCCACCGTGCCCGCCACCGTGCCCGCGCTAGAGCCGGAACACCTGCGTGATCTCGCTGGCGGTGCCGACGTGGGCAAAGACATGTTCCAGGCACAAGAGCGCCGCCTCGTGCCGCTGCGGGGAGGTCCCGGCTGAGGCGTCGGAAACCACGAAGCACCGGTAATCGAGGTTGCGCGCGTGCTGGACGGTCGAGCTGACACAGATGTCTGTGCACACGCCGGTGACGATCAGGTTCTCCGCTCCGGTTCCGCGGAGGACGAAATCAAGATCCGTGCCGAGAAACGCGTCATAACGGCGCTTATTCCGGATCAGCCGGTCTCCTGGCTGCGGCTTCAGGTCATCGACGATGTCCAGCCCGGGAGTCCCCTCCAGGCAGTGCGGGGGCTCGAATTCCAGCTCGATCCCGAAGTCCGACCCGTCGGCCCGGTGCATTTCCTGTGTGTAGACCACGGGGAACCCTTTCGCGCGCGACCTGCGCGCCAGGTCCGCGATCGCCGGCGTGATCCCCACCGCCCCCGGCGCCGCTACCGGTGCCCCGGGAATGACGAAGTCGTTCTGCATGTCGATGATCAGCAAAGCCGTCTTGCCCGGCTCGCTCACCAGGCCGGCCACGTCCGCTCTCATGTCTCGTTCCTTTCTTCCCGGCCGGGCCGGGAGGTCAGGGCGTGCGCGATGGGCACGCCCGGCCGGTATGCCAGATGGAGGTAGCTGGGTGCGTCGATGACAGTCAGGTCGGCTCGTGAGCCGGGCGAGAGCACTCCGATGTCGTCCCTGCGCAGTGAGCGGGCAGCGCCCGCGGTGGCCGCCCAGAGCGCCTCAGCGGCGGTCATGCGCATCTCGCGGACCGCGAGCGCGATGATGAACGGCATGGATGAGGTGTAGCAGGACCCCGGGTTGCAGTCGGTGGCGAGCGCCAGTGTGACACCGGCGGCGAGCAGCCGCCGCGCGTCCGGGTAGGCAGACCGGGTGGAGAACTCCACCCCCGGCAGCAGCGTCGCGACGGTCCGGCCGCCGGCCAGTGCGTCGACGTCGGCATCGGTGAGATGCGTGCAGTGGTCCACGCTGGCAGCGCCGAGTTCCACGGCGAGCCGCACACCGGGGCCGGCTGACAGCTGGTTGCCGTGCACCCGCAGCCCGAGCCCGGCGGAGCTGCCCGCCGTCAGGACGGCGCGCGCCTCGTCCCCGTCGAAGGCATGCGGGCTGGCTGGCTCGCAGAACACGTCGATCCACCGCGCGTGCGGCGCGCAGGCCTGCAGCATCTCACCGCAGACAAGCCGGACATAGTCGTCCCGCCGTGCCCCGGCGGGCACCACGTGCGCCCCGAGGAAGGTCGTCTCCGGCGTGAGGAGGCCGGCCAGCCGCAGCGCCCGGGCTTCGCCGCCGACCGTGAGCCCGTACCCGCTCTTGATCTCGACCGTGGTCGTGCCCTGCGCGCGCATCTCGGCAACGCGGGTCCTCAGCAGCTCCAGCAGCCGCTCGTCGCTGGCCTCGCGGGTGGCAGTGACCGTGCTGGCGATCCCCCCGCCGTCGTAGGGCGTCCCGGCCATCCGGCTGGCGAACTCGGCGGCCCTGTCGCCGGCGAACACCAGATGGCTGTGGGAGTCCACGAAGCCGGGGACGACCGCCCGGCCACCGAGATCGCGCCGGGCGTCGGCGGCCGGGGCGTCCCCGGCCGCCCCCACCCAGGCCACAGCGTCCCCGCTGATGATGACCGCGCCGTCGTGGATCACGCCGAGCGGCGAGCCGTCGCCGCAGCCCGGGTCATTGGTGACCAGTTCGGCGATCCCGGTGAGCAGGGCCGAGCTCATCTGTCCTCCCGCCCGCTATGTCGATCACCACGTCGGATGCCAGCCCCCCGGCAGCATCGCGTACTGGGCGAACCATCTCATCTGCGGCGCCGGCCCGGGGCCGCAGCCGGCGGTCCGCCTTGTTCACCGGCCGGCGCCTCCCGCATCGGGACCCGGATGCCGCAGTTCCCGGCGACGTCGGCGGCCCGCTCGTAGCCGGCGCCGGGGGGGCTGAGGACGCCCCCTCCCCATGGGACCTGGTGCCCGGCGGCCAGCACCATCACCGCAGCCTACAATCTGTCTGGTATCCCAGACTCTTGCGAGGCACACGTCCCATGGCCAGGGTCCCGGCAGCGTCACACGTCCTGGGCATCCTGCGCTATCTGGCCAGGCAGGCAGGCCCGGTGCCGGCTGCCGCCATCTCGCACGACCTCCGGCTGCCCCGCTCTACCACCTACCACCTGCTCGCGACGCTCTGCGCGGAGGGCTTCGTGGTCCACCTGCCGGAGGACCGCCGGTACGGGCTGGGCGTGAGTGCGTACGAACTCGGATCGGGGTACACGCGCCAGGCGCCGCTGCAGCGTCTGGCGCGGGTCCCGCTCGCCAGCCTGGTCGACTCCACCGGGCACACCGCGCATCTTGCTGTACTCCACGGCCGCGAGGTCATCTACGTCATCGAGGAACGCGCACCGGGCAGGCCGCCCCTGGTCACCGACGTCGGAGTGCGGCTGCCCGCCACGCTCACCGCCAGTGGCAGGGCGATGCTGGCCGCGCTGCCCGCGGCGCAGGTCCGTGCCCTGTTCCCTGGCCGGGAGGCATTCGTCCTGCGCGGCGACGCGGGCCCGCGATCGCTGGCCGCGCTGCGGCAGCGCCTCGGCGAAGTCCGCCGGGCCGGCTACGCGGTGGAGAACGGTGAGATCACCCCGGGATTCGCCTCGGTCGCCTCGGCAGTCCGCGACCACGCCGGGCACCCGGTGGCCAGCGTCGCACTCACCTACCCCCAGCACGAGGTCAGCGGCCGGTCCGCTGCCACACTGGGTGAGCACGTCATGCGGACCGCCCAGATGGTGAGCAGGAGGCTGGGCGCCTGACAGCACCGTATAGCGCGGTCTGCCAAAGACCGCGCGTGCATGCTGTCAATGATTGCCAATGATGAGCGGACCGGGCCATGCATACGATCGAGACTGCCCCGGCGGCGTGATTCCGCACTCACCTGCCGATTTCCCGCATCTTCGATGCCCGGCGCCCCTGCCTGGAGGCTGGCCATGACCGTTGAGTTCGGCCTCGCCCTGGAGAACTTCACACCCGATCGCAAGAGCCCGAGCATGGACGCCGTTGTGGAGTACTCCCAGACCGCAGAGGAACTCGGTTTCGCCTCGGTCTGGGCCTGGGACCACATCTTCCTCGGTGCCCGGCGGCCGTTTCCTTTCCTTGAGGCGCTGACCACGCTGACCACGGTGGCGGCCCGGACGAGCCGGATCCGCCTGGGCACCGGCGTCCTGGTCCTGCCCATCCGGGAGCCTGCCATCCTGGCCAAAGCGGCGGGGACGCTGCAGATCGCCAGCGGCGGCCGCCTGGTCCTGGGTCTCGCGGCCGGATGGTACGAGCGCGAGTTCGAGGCGACCGGCGTGCCGTTCAAGAGCCGCGGCACTGCCTTCGAGCGCAACCTCGACATGGTCTTCCGGCTGTGGGGAGAAGACGACCTGTCCGGTGAGTGGGATGGCCGGGTGCTGCGGCACGTACGGATGCTGCCCCTCCCGGGGCCGCGCCCGCAGGTGCTCATCGGCGGCTACGTGGACCGGGTACTCAAGCGTGCCGCGACCCTCGGCGACGGCTGGATCACCTACTTCTACACCGCCGGTTCCTTCGCCCGGTCCTGGTCGAAGATCCGCGCGTTCGCCGAGGAGGCGGGCCGCGACCCGGACCAGTTGCGCAACGCCGCCCAGCTTCCCCTGTGCATCGGCCCCTCGTTCGAGCACGCCACCAGATCGGTGAACGAGTACGTGGCGGAGTACTTCGACACCCCCGCGTGGAGCGAGTCGACAGCGGACAGCTCCATCCGGGGCACTGCCGAGCAGTGCGCGGAGCAGATCGCGGCGCACATCGAGGCCGGTGCGCAGCACCTCATCTTCTGCCCGTACAACTATGAGCGAGAGCAGGTGCACCGGCTCGCGACCGAGGTGCTGCCGCTGCTGGGTGCCCGGCTGCCGGGGGCCGCGTGATGGAGGCGGTGACCTTCCGCGAGGCCCGCAGGCAGCGCGAGGTGGCGGAGCGGAGGGTCGCGGACAAGCGGATGACCGCGGGCCAGGCGGTGGGAACACACCGCGAAGGGGAGTCACTGCCGGCCGGCCGGAGGCCCCCGTCCACGCCGACCTCGTAGCCCGCGATCCCCGAGGTGGCGTCGTGGCCGGTCCAGGAGACCGTCACGCGGCTCGAGGTGGCCGTCGCGGCATCGGACGGGGATGTCGCCTGGATGGACGGCGGGGTCCCGTCCACGCCGAAGGAGAGCGTGTGCGCGGCCTCCACGTTCCCGGCCTCGTCCCGGGAGTAGTACTCCAGGGTGTGCGCGCCCTCCGCGGCGAGCGAGACGGTCCCGCTGTAGTTCTGAAGATTCCCGCCGTCCAGGCGATACCACGTGCCCGCGACGCCGCTCAGGGCGTCCGACGCGCGGAGGGACACCTCCACGGGCGAGCGGTACCAGGCTCCCGCGCCCGCCGTGCCGAGGACCGTGGACGTCGTGACGGGCGGCGTGCCGTCCACGACCGCAGTCGCCGTGACGTTCGCGCGAACCTGGAGGCTCGTCGCGCTCAGCCGCGGGCGATCCTCGGGGACATACTTGCGCGGCGCTTGGGGCATCGTGTCTAATTGGAGCATCGAGGCGGAGAAATGTCGTGCCGGAGTTGGAATCCGCGAATCATGGCATGCGTGAAATCAGTTTCGCACGCGCTTCCGGCGCACAACTTTAATGGCAACCGCACGTAAGAGTTTCGAGGCTATCCTCCTCGATCGCTCCTGGGTTTCGACGCAGGACCTCGACAAGGCGCGCCAGCGCCGCAAGCCCGGCCAACCGGGCGTCGAGGCTGGTCGCGCAGTACGACCACGCCGAATGGGGCAAGCTCGAGCAGCCGGGCGCGCTCTGGTACTTCGGCGACGTCGACGTCCAGCTCAGACGGCGCATGGGCGGCTACGGCCGCGGCGCCCGGATGAAGATCGAGGCCGACGCGGTCGAATTCCTGAGCGGCGTGCGCGCCGGCGAGACGCTCGGCTCGCCGATCGCGCTGCTGATCCCCAACCGCGACTGGGGGCACTGGATGGACGTGATGGCGCCGGAGCCCGGCGAGGGTGCCCGGCGCCGGCAGGTCACCCGCCCCCGTCCCGGCCACGCCGACCT
>OFHG01000100.1_pt1 | contig 39775 bp, 34 predicted proteins | sample 1521931 | NCBI WGS metagenome assembly OFHG01 (sample SAMEA2468438, study PRJEB22500) | soil metagenome | biome: Glassland; feature: Farmland; material: Clay | place: Australia | collected 2013-01-31 | depth 0.55 m
TCGACGTCGGGATGGCGATCGCGCAACTCACCGTGGCGGCGACGAGTGAGGGGTTGGGAACCTCCTGGGTCTTCTCCTTCAACGAGGAGAAGGTGAAGGCCCTGCTTGGCATCCCGGCGGATGCCCACGTGGTGGGGTTGACCGCGTTGGGCTTCCCGGAGGCCTTCGAGCCTCCGGCCGGACGCAAGCACCTGTCGGAGATCCTCTCGTACAACCGGTACGACTAGGCGCTCCCATCGGTCCCGAACCCTCCTCGACGAGCGAAGGATGGCCCTCCGCGCCCTCACCCCAGGCAAAGCCGCCTACTGCAGCGACTGTGGAGCGAGCACGCTGCCCGACGCGGAGAAGTGCGGGAGCTGCGGCGCGGAATTCGAAGGATTCATGGACGCCGTCCTCTGCCCCATCTGCAATTCCGTGAACCCTGCGGAGACCAAGGAGTGCAGGAAGTGCTCCGCGAAGTTCCCCGAGGTCCAGACGGTCGACCTGACCGCGAAGCCGGTGGAATCGGCCCAAGAGGAGGAGTACCTCCGGAACATCCTGCGGCTGAGCCGCGACAAGGCCAAGGCCCGTGTCGCGCCGCCCGCTCCGCTCTCCGGCCCGTCCCCGTCGTCCGCGGAGCCCGTCTCCCTCATGGAAGGCGACCGCGGGGAGAGCGACCTGGAGACGCACCTCTGGCGGCTCGCGGAACCCTTCGAGAAGATGATCGACCGGCGCAAGGAGCGCCTGGCCCAGATGGACGGGCTCATCGAGCGCGCGCGGACGCGGATCAAGGCCCTCGAGGACTCGACCAACGAGATCGAGGTGCGCGAGCGCGAGGAGCTCAAGCGCCAGATCGAGGAGCTCCTCCTGGAGAAGGAGGACATCCTGAAGATCGAGGAGGGCCTCGTCGAGATGGAGAACACGTACCGGAACATCCTCCGGATGCAGCAGGACGAGCTGAAGGCCAAGGAGACCTCCTTGCGGGCGCGGATCGAGGCGTTCCGGCAGGAGCTCGAGAAGCGCGAGCGGAGCTACGGTCAGATCCGCGAGCGCGAGTCGGACATCGTCCGCCGGGAGGACGAGTTCCGGGTGCTCATGAACCGCCTCCACGAACGGGAGCGGGAGCTCGAGAAGCGGGAGGACCTGCTCCGGGACAAGGCACGGCTCCTCGACGAGCGCCACCACGCCCTGAGCGAGGCGGAGGTCGACCTGGAGAGGCGACGCTGGGGCCTGGAGCAGAAGGCGAGCGCCGCGACGTCCGCGGCCAAGGCGGGCGAGACGACGATCACGGTGGCCCCCGCCGCCCAGGAGATGACCGACCTGAGGGCGCGGATGACCCAGATGGAGGAGCAGATGGAGAAGCTGCAGGCCGAGAAGGCCGAACTCGCGAGCGAGCAGAAGGAGCTTCAGGAGTTCCGGGAGTCCATCAAGACGGTCATGAAGGACCTGGACGAGCTGCTGGGGGAGCTGCCCGACGACAAGATCCGGAGATTCGCCAAGTCCAGCCGGTTCGCGGTGTACGAGCAGGTCATGGACGATCTGGAGCTGTGACGGATGCCCGGACTCCGTGAGAAGGCCCGAAAAAGCCTCCAAGCCCCCGAGGCGGAGGCCGAGGAGAACGGTGCGCCCACGGTGGTCCGGTTCGACGCGCAGCTCGCGGAGCTCGAGGCGAGCGCCAAGGCCCGCGAGGAGGAGCTGCAGAAGGAGATCGACGACCTCCGGAAGCTGTCCGAGGCGAAGACCGCGCAGATCGTGAAGCAGGAGAACGCGCTGACCGCGGCTCAGCAGAAGCTGAAGGACCTCGAGGAGGAGAATAGCGACCTCGCCGAGGACACGAAGAAGGCGCAGAAGGCCCTCGAGCAGTTGCGGGAGCAGCTCGCGGAGGCCCATGTGGAGCTCGAGACCCTCCAGCGGACCAAGGAGGCCGCGGTGGACACGAAGGCCGCGGCCAAGCAGCTCGACACGCGGCGCACCTCCCTGGACACGAGGGATGCGGCGCTCAAAAGCCAGGAGGACACGCTGAAGAAGCGCGAGGGGGACCTCGAGAAGACCCTGGCGGGCCTCGAGGCGCGCAACAAGGACCTCAAGGCCCGGGAGAGCGCGGTGTGGGCCAAGCAGGAACAGCTGGACGCGATGGCGCGCGTCCTCAAGGCCGCGGAGAAAGAGGTGGCCGACGGTCGCGCGAAGATGGAGGCCCGGGAGGCCGAGCTGGCCGAGACCCGGAAGAGCCTCCGGGACGAGGCGGCCGCGCGCGCGACGGAGCTCGAACAGGAGGTCAAGGCCCGCGACCGCGAGCTCGCCAAGGTCCGCAAGGAGTTCGAGGCGGTCAAGGCGGACGCGGAGAACCGGGTGCGCTCGGCCCAAGAGCGCGAGATTCAACTCACCGAGGAAGTCACCAAGGGCCACAACGCGGTGGAGCAGGAGAAGGAGAAGGCCGCCCGCCTTCAAGGGGAGATCGACAACCTGCGTCGTCGAGCCGGCAAGGCCGGCGAGCTCACCGCAAAGGAGGCCGACCTGAAGAGCCAGTGGTCCCGGCTCGACGCGAAGTCGAAGGATGTCGCCGACCGGGAGGCCGAGCTGGCCGGGCAGATCAAGGAGCTCAAGATCCGCGAGGAGGCGGCCCAGCGGTCCGCGAAGGAGGCGGCCGAGAAGGCCCTCGAGGCCGAGAAGGAACTGCGGTCGATCAAGGAGCGCGAGCGGGCCGTCGAGAAGACGGAGAGGAAGGTCAAGGACGCCCTGGACCGCTCCGCCGCGGACGCCAAGGCCCGGGAGGACGCCTGGACCCAGCAGGTCGACGACCTGAAGAAGACGATCACCGCACGCGACCGCGACGCGGCCAAGCGGGACAAGGAGTTCGACGCCTTGCAGATGGCGCTCCGGGGCGCGAAGGATGCCCTCCAGCGCCGGGAGCTCGAGCTCACGGCGGACCTCACTCGGGCTCAAGCGGAGCTCGACGGGGCGCGCCACCGGGCCGAGACCCTGGAGCGGGGCCTCGAGGACGCCCGCACGGGGACCGCGAAGGCGGGGGACCTCACGGCCCGTGAGGCGGGCCTCCAACGGACCCGCGCCGACCTGGCCGAGCGGGAGAAGCAACTCGTCCAGAGTCGCTCCGACCTGGATAGCCGCTTGAAGATCGCCCAGCGCCGCGAGGAGGAGCTCGCCCGCCGCGAGACCGCCCTGACGAAGGCGGAATCCGAGTCCCAGGCCGCGATCCGCGCCCTGCGGGACCGGGAGCGCGAGGTCGTCCGGCTCGAGAAGCGCGTGGACGACAAGACGAAGGCGTTCGAGGCGCGCACGGCCCGGAGGGACCAGGAGCTCCGGGAACGCCAGGATGCCCTGGCGGCCCTCAAGCGCGACCTCGAAGGGCAATCCGAGTCACTCAAGAAGGAGAGCCGCGAGATGGCGGAGCTCCGAGAGGAGCTCGCCGACCGCACGGCGGAGCTGGACCGGCGCGACGCGGACCTCCGCGGAGCGTCCGAGGAGGCCAAGACCACCCAGGTAGCCCTCAAGGCTCGCGAAGACGCCCTGTCCAAGCGGGAGACCGCGGCGGCCGCCCTGGAAACGGACCTCGCATCGCGCGAGGAGCAGGTCGAGAAGGCCCTGTCCAAACTGGAGGCGGAGCGGGGCAACCTGGACAAGGCGCGGGAGGAGCTCGCCGGGCGCCAGACCGAGCTCGACCGCATGCAGAAGGGGATCAAGCTCTCCGCGTCCCAGATGGATGACCGCGAGGCGGCCCTCCTCAAGCGGGAACAGCAACTCTCCGAAGAGACCAAGGCCCTGGAGGCGGCCCGCAACCAGGCCAAGCTGGACCTGGACGAGGTCCGGAAGGCCGAGCGCCTCGTCCAACGGCGGGAGTCCCTCGTCCTCCGCCGCGAGGACGAGCAGAAGGAGACCGGGGCAGCCCAGGTGGCCGTCGAGAAGGAACTCCGGACGCGACGGGCCGCGATGGACCGCGAGGCGAGCGAACTCACCCAGCGCCGGCAGCAGCTCGAGGGGCGCGGACGCGAGTTGGACCTCCGGGAGAAGGAATTCCGCAGCGCCGTGGAGGGCCACAAGGCGAACTTGGCCAAGTTCGCGACCCGGACGCAGGACGTGGAGCAGCGGGAGGACGCCCTCGCTTCGCGCGAGGCCGATCTCGACCGCCGGGAAGCGGGCCTCGCGAAGGGGCGCTCCGAACTCAAGGATGGGCTCTCCGAGCTCGAGAAGTCACGCAAGGCCCTCGAGTCCGAGCGCAGGACCCTCGATGCCACTCGATCCGATCTCACCGCGAAGCTGCAGGCCGCCGAAGCCCGTCTCCGGGAGGTGACCGCGGCGGAGGCCGCCATCGCGGAGCGCGAGAAGGCGGCGGAGACCGCGCAAACCGATCTCGCGAAGCGCGAGAAAGCGCTCGGGACCGAGGCCAAGGAGCTGCGGGAGCAGCAGTCCGCCGCCGATGCGGAGTTGCGGCGTCGCGAGAACGAGACGCGCGGGGAGCTGGCCCAGGCGCGCCGGCTCAACGCGATGACGGAGAAGAAGGAGAAGGACCTCGGGCTGCGGGACACGTCCCTCCGCGGCAAGGAGGAAGAACTCCGACGCCTGGAGGCGGAGTTGGACCGACGGGAGTCCAGCGTGGACCTTGCGCGGAAAGGCCTTTCCCAGAAGGAGACGGACCTGCGGGACCTGGAGGCGCAGCTCGCCCAGCGCGCGAAGGACCTCGCACGGCGGGAGACCAAGCTCGAGGAGGAGACCGCCGCCGTCACGGGCCGCAAGAAGGAGCTCGACATCACGACGCGGGCGCAGGACAAGGAGGCCCGAGAGACGGCCACCGCTCAGAGGGACCTCGCCCGGATGCGCGCGTCCATGGGCGTGCTCGACAAGAAGATCCGTTCCGAGTCCAAGCACCTCGAGGAGCGTCTCGAGATCCTCAAGACCAAGGAGTCCGACCTCTCCGCCCGGGAGGAACGGCTCACCGCGATGGAGAGCGAGTTGGTCGGCCGGGAGGCCGATCTCAAGGAGAAGCTCGCGGACCTCGCGAGGGCCTCCGCGGGCGTCGAGGACCAGCGGGCCGAGCTCGCGAAGCGGGAGTCAGGATTGCAGGTCTTGGCGACCACCCTGGAGAAGCGGGAGACCGATGCGGACCGGCAGGCCCAGGCCCTGGCCAAGGAGCAGACGGACCTCAAGAAGGCCCTGGACGACGTCCGGGAGGAGCGCAAGCGCCTCGGGGCCGAGGGCCGCAGAATCACCGAGGAGACCAAGGTGCTCGACCGGTCCCGAGTCGATCTGGCCAAACGCGAGAAGACGCTGGAGGCGCAGGCCGCCGCGGTCCGCTCACGGGAGGACGAGGCCGCCGACCTGAAGGCCAAGGCGATGACCCTCCTGAAGTACGCGGAGAAGAACGCGGAGACCAAACGCGTCGAGCTCGAGGACCGCATGAAGGAGGAGCAGGCGCTCTTGGACGAGCAGCGCGCGTCCCTCGAGGAGGTCGCCCGGGCGCGCGAGGATCTCAGCCAGCGCCAGAGGCGGCTCGACAGCGCCCGCGCGGAGCACGAGGCCCGCGCCAAGGCCCTGGAACACCGGGACGCGCGCCTCAAGGAAGCGGAGGCGGCCGCCGCCAAGGACCGCGCGGAGCTCAAGTCCCTCTGGAAGAACCTGGAGGCCGAAGGGTCGCGCGTGGCGCGGAAGGAGCAGGCCATCGAGAACCTCGTCGCGAAGATGCTCGAGAAGGAGCGCGAGACCCTCGACGAGGAGACGCGGAAGGTTCGGTCCATGGCCGCGGACCTCAAGGGCAAGGACCGATCCCTGGAGAAGGAGCAGACGAGGCTGGCCTCCATGGAGCGGGACCTGCAGACGCTCAAGGGCAGCCTGGAGTCGCGGGAGCGCGCCATCCGAGCGCAGGAAGAGGAGCTCGAGCGCCGGCGGGAGGACATCCGCCGCATGCGCGAGCAGATCGAGGAGCTCCTCTGATCAGGGGTCGCTCGCGGGCTTCGCGGGGTCCGACGGCTCCTTCGCGGACGATTCCTCCGTCGTCGGCCAGACCACGGCGGACAGGTACAGCATCCCCATCCCGATGAGGGGGACGAAGATCAGGGAGCTCAGGAGATGATACGCGGTGAACGGCACCTGGAGCTCAAGGACATTCACGAACGTGAGCCCCATAGGCTGCGCGATGAGGTAGTACTCCCCGACGTCCGTCCAGAGGTCGTACGCGATGGTGAGCGGGATGCTCAGGGTGGTCAGGAGGGCCACGGACTTAACGCGGAAGAGGACGCGGGGCTTGATCGATCGGCCGAGGAGGCCCACGAAGAGGAAGCCCGTGACCATGAAGAACGTGAGTCCGAGGATGATCGTCGAGCCGTAGAGCGCGTAGGGCCCGCCCCAGAGGAACGGCTCCACGATGGCCAGGGTGGCCATGGGCACGAGCACGGTCCACCAACGACCGAGCATGGATCCGGCAATCAGGGTCACCGCGAAGATCGTCTCGAAGTTCGCCGTGTTGCGCAGGAAGATCAGCTTCACGAACGCCCCCACCAGGATGAGGAGGACGCCGATGGTCCGGGTCTTGCGGTCCCCCAGGCCGCGCTGGATCGCGGCACGCCATCGCGCGTTCATCCAGACGCCCCTCCCTGATCCGCAACGAACCGCCAGGTGACCGCGGCTCCGTCGGAGAGCGAGGCACGGTCCGCGGCGACCCCGCCGTACGTCCCGTTGACCCAGTACTGCCAGAACTCGCCGCCCTGGCCGTTCGCGCTGCCGTTGATGGAGATGACGAAGACGCCTGCGGGGAGCGTGTAGTTGATCCAGTGCAGGGAGAAGCCCATGTCGCGCGCGGCCTCCAGGAGGATCCCGAACGCCGTGTTGTTCGTCGTGGTCACGGGCCCGTAGCGGATCGTCCAGCCCGCCCCGTCCACGACCAGGCTCACGCCGGACACGCCCGTGGCCCGGACGGGCGGCGGCTGGGAGGCCTGAACCCAGCCGTAGAGGCCCGCGATCGCCACCCCCAGGGCGGCCAGGAAGATGGCGGCCTGCGCGCGCTCGGAGAGCCTAGGGGCCATGGGGCTTCCTCCGACGCACGAGATAGACGACCACGGCCGCGGCCGCGACCACGACGAGGGCACCCGCGCCCCAGACCACGAGGTCGGGCCCCGGGGAACCGCTCGGCTGGGTGGTGCCCGCCCCGCCGAACGCATAGACATGGCCGTTATCGCCGGCCACGAAGAGGGTGCCGTCGGCCACCACCGGCGAGCTGAAGATGAAGTCCGTGGAGGTCGGGGAATTGGGCGGCGTGTAGGACCAGACCAGGGCGCCCGTGGACACATCGAGCGCGTACACGGTCCCGTTGGGAACATTCGTGGCGAAGTACGCGAGTCCCCCCGGGGCGATGTTCGCGAGCCCGCCCGCCACGGTCACGGAAGCCTGCACGGGCCCATTAGGATGGAACGTCCAGAGGACCGATCCGCCGTACAGGAACACGCCGCTCACGGTGCCCTGCCCTCCGAAGGAACCCCCCGCGACCACGAGGGTATCCCCGGAGAGGGCGGGGGACGACACGCCCGCCTGGAGCGCATCCTTCCAGGCCAACCGGCCCGTCGTGCGGTTGAGCGCGTAGAGATTCCCATCCTTCGAAGGGACGACCACGAGATGCGGCGTGGCGAGCGGGGACGCCGCGACGGAGTCGTTCGTCGCGAAGAACCACTGCTCCGTGCCCGTGGCCGCGTCGAGGGCCAACACCCCGAACGGCGGGCTCCAGGTGACCTGGGTCGTCGTGTTGTACAGGCCCATGACCCCGACGTAGACCGATCCGTCGTACACCGCAGGAGAGGAGAAGTCGATGGACGCCGTGGGATGGCGCCACGCCACGGTGCCGTTGCTGATCCACACGGCGACCACGTCGCCCGGGCCTCCGCTCTCATTGAAGGTGCCCACGTACGCCATGTCGTACGCCACCTTGGGGCTCGAGGTGATGCCGCTGAAGGCGGGGTGGTCGACGAGCGTCACGTTCCACAATTCCGCCCCGTCCGTGGCATTCAAGGCGTGGAGCCGGCCGTCCGTCCCGCCGAGGAGGACCTTCCGGTCCACCAAGGCGGGTGAGGAGAGGCCCTTAATCGCGGGATTCGTCCACGCGATGCTACCGTTGCCCGAGTCCAGGGCGTAGAACCCGTCCATCGTGTCCACGAACACCTTGCCGTAGCCCACGGCGGGCGTCGCGGGAATCTCCTGGAGGGGCAGCCCGCGGTCCCACAGGGTGTGGTTGGACGTGGGCCCGGACTGCGGCGCCAGGCCGTCGTTGGCCCAATCATATCGGAATTGGGTCGCGGGGTACCTGTCATTGGGCGTCGGCACCGGGGTGCGCGAGGCGAAGGTGACCGAATCGAACGCGGAGTTGGAAAGCGCGATCGTCATGTCCTGACGAACCGTGAGGGCGGAGAGCCCCACGGAGGCGAGATCCCACGCCGAACTCGTCGTGTTCCAGACGAAGAGACCCGTGCCAGCCGGGGGATTCCGACCGTCCAGACCGGTGACGTAGACGCCGCAGCAACCATACCACGCCCACTGGATGGACACCCCGACGGAGGCGGCGGCGGACCGGGTCGCGTTCCACGTGGCGTTCGAGGCAGTGGAATTCCCGACGGGGACCGGATTGGCCCAGTAGTACGTTCCATCCCCCAGGTCGAAGAGGACCTCCAACCAAGGACCCTGGACCGGGACGGCTCGGGCAGGCAGGAGGAAGAGCGCCCCAGCGAACAGGCCGAGGACCACGACGGCGACGGCGGCTTTCCGTGTGAAACCCACTTGATTCACCGCATCAAGCGCACTTGATGCGATTACGATGGACTTGACTACTTAAGTATGTTGACGTGCATCCGGATGCGTTCCAGGAAGGCAGCGGGATGAACGTCCTCCGAGACCTGCGAGAGAGCACTCAGGTGCTCTTCCTCCACGAGGTGAGCGCGAGCCACCACACGCGCCTGCGCACGATCGCGGACCGACTCGGGATGACGGTCCAGGGAGCCGCTGACTACGCTCACCGACTCGAGGCCGAGGGACTCCTCGTCGTCGCGGGCGGGGAGTATCGCGCGACGAAGAAGGGGATCCAATACCTCCAGGTGCGCCTCCGCGAGCTGCGGTCCTTCGTGGAGCAGGCGGGCCGGAGCATGGCGTTCGTGGAGACGACCGCGGCGCTGTCCGGGGCCGCGGTGCATCGAGGGGACCGTCTCGGGCTCTTCATGGAGGACGGGTACCTCGTCGCCTACCCCGGGCGCCCGTCGACCTCGACGGGAGTCGCCGCGGAGGACGCGGTGAAGGGGGACCGCGTCGCCGTGCGCGCGCTCGAGGGAATCGTCGAGCTCCATCCGGGCCGTGTCACGGTCGTTCGGCTGGGCACCGCGGGGCCGGCCGTCGCTCGGGGCGCCGCGGGATCGACCCGGAAGATCCTCCAGCGGGCGAGCGGTGCGCTCGTGGCCACGATGGACGTCCCCGGGCTCGTGGCCGCGCGTCACCTGGGACTCCGGCCACGAATCGAGTTCGGTGTGCTCCCTGCGGTAATCGAGGCCGCGGAGCGAGGCGCCAGCGTCGTGCTCCTGATCCCCGAGGAGCGGGCCGCGGAGGCCATCCAGGCCATCGAGGCGGCCAACGCGCGCCGCGAGGACAAGATCCCTTACGAAAGCCTCGCGCTGGCCTGATTACTCGAGGAGGGAGACCGCGTCGATCCGCCCGTCCCCGTCGCGGTCCTGGCCCGCGACGACGCGGTAGAAGTCCGATCCGCCATCGTATCCCGCGAGGACCTCGTCGGCAAACTGGGTGAGGCCCAGGATGCTGGAGAGGGTCCCCTGGTAGTGGAGCCCGCTCAGCACGATGACGACCTTGGCGGGGTTCCAGGGGTTCCTCACCTTGGCCACGAGGCCCACGTCCTCCTCTGCGTACGTGCGGCGGGTGCGGGAGGAGTCCACGTGCCAGACCTGCTTCCAGTCGAAGCTCACGGCGAGGTGGGGGTTGAGGTCCATCGTGATGATGTTGGCCACGGGCCCTCCGACGAGGATCATGTGCTCCCGCCCCGCACCCGCGGTCTTCACCTCCGTGTCCAAGCGGGTCACGAGGCCCTTGGGGGCGGTGAACAGACGGCCCAGGAAGAACCCGAGCTGGACCGCATAGGGGGAATCGCGGGCCGTGGTGAGGAAGGGACCGTGCGGATAGGGGGAGCCGACCACGATGACGCCGTCGAAGGCCCCGCTCCGAGAGAACTCCTCCAGGAAGCGGGAGACCACACCCGCCCTCGGGAGCGTGGGGAAGGGAACGGGCGCGGCCTTCGACTTCAGCAGGATGGCGAAGGCGTCCGCGGTGGGGGCCAGGACGCGGGCCGAGGCGCCCCGCTTGGCCTCCTCTCGGACGACCTTGAGCAACCCCGCGGCCGCCAAGCGGCGCACATGATAGTAGACTTTCTGCTCGTGGACCTTGAGGCGGTCCGCGAGGGCGTGGGGGTAGTCCGGGGACTTCGCGAGCTCCTGAAGGATGCGCCAGGCCAAGGGGGAGGAGAGCGCGCCGATGCGCGAGGGCCTGTCGAGGACCTCCGCCTCCCGGGCCACGGCTCCCTCCAGGGTCTCCTCGACAATCCAGCGGCGGACCATGCGATGGGCATGGAATGGAGTGTTATTAACATTTTTGTAATGGTTGCGATAATGTTGTAGGAGATTCTTTAATACTTCTGGCGCCTTGCGCCGGGACATGCAGAGACGCGCGCCGCATCGTCTTCGACGTGGGACCGCGCGGGTATCGGAAGGGATATTGAGCTCGCAAGGGCTATACGCGGCTGGCCGCGGATGGCCCGCGACCCAGGTGCGATCCGCATGAAAGCTGTCATCCTCGCCGCGGGGGAGGGCGCCCGGATGGGCCCCTTCACGGCCAGCGTCCCCAAGGTCATGATCCCGGTCGGGAACCGCCCCATCGTGGAGTACGCCATCCGCGCTCTCGTGGAGAGCGGAGTGCGGGACATCCTCATGATGATCGGGTACCGCCGGGAACGCATCCAGTCCTACTTCCAGGACGGGAACAACTTCGGCGCGCGGATCACGTACATCGCCGAGGCCAAGCAGCTGGGGACCGCCCACACGGTCCGGCAGGCCAAGCCGAGCCTGGAGGGCCGGTTCCTCGTGCTCAACGGCTCCAGCCTGATTGACGGGCAGTTCGTGGGCGACCTTCTGGACCACGCGGACGCGCCGGCGGTCGTCATCAAGGAGAGCGATCGCCCCCAGGAGTACGGCGTGGTCACCCTGCGCGGGAGGAATGTCGTCGGGATCACGGAACGCCCGCGCGAGGTCCTATCCAACCTGATCAACACGGGAGCCTACGTCCTCGATCCGTCCATCTTCGACTTCATCGACCGCCAGGCTGAGGAGGGCCACCACGACCTCCCGAGCGTCCTCTCCGAGTGGGCCCGGTCGACCGCGATCACCGCGGTCGAGTCCCAGGGCACGTGGGTCGACGCGCGGTACCCCTGGGACCTGCTCCGGCTGAACGCGACGGCCCTCCAGTCCCTTCAGGACGTCCGCGCGGGCACCATCGAGAAGGGCGTCACGATCCACGGACGCGTCACCGTGGGCGAGGGGTGCGTGATCCGTTCGGGCGCGTACCTGCAGGGACCCCTCTCCCTCGGCCCGGGGTGCGAGATCGGGGCCAACGCAGTCCTTCTGCCCTCCACGAGCCTGGGCAAGAACGTCCGGATCGGGCCTCTGACGACGATCGTCAATTCCATCCTCATGGACGATGCGAACGTCGGGCCGTCCAGCGTGGTCGCGGACAGCGTCCTCGGGTCCGGCGTCGTCGCGCGTGCGGGACTCCTCGCCGCCTCCGGCCCCGCGGACGTCTCCATCGAGGGCGAGTACCATGCGGTCCGCCAGATCGGCGCGTTGATCGGCGAGGACTCCGAGCTCGGCAACGGGGTGAGCGTGGACTGCGGCACGGTCGTGAACGAGCGCGCGCGCGCGTCCAGCGGCGCGCGGCTGCGCGGGACGGTCCCCGCGGGCGCGGTGGTCCTCTAGATGTGCGGGATCATCGGCTACGCCGGCCAGAGGAACGCCCTGCCCATCCTCTTGGACGGGCTGAAACGGCTCGAGTACCGCGGCTACGACAGCGCGGGCGTCGCCATCGTGGGCAGCGGCCTCCAGGTCGCCAAGGACAAAGGCTTCATCGCGAACCTGGAGGGACACCTCCCTGCCATGGAGGGGACCACGGGTCTGGCGCACACGCGGTGGGCGACCCACGGGGCACCGTCCAAAGTGAACGCGCATCCCCACACGGACTGCACGGGCAAGATCGCCCTGGCCCACAACGGGATCATCGAGAACTACGCGTCCCTCCGGGAGAAGCTGGAGTCCGAGGGACACACGTTCAAGACGGAGACGGACACGGAGAGTCTGGTCCATCTGATCGAGTCCTTCTACCGGGGCGACCTCGAGGACGCGGTCCGGAGGGCGCTCCACGAGGTCCGCGGCTCCTATGCAATCGCGGTGGTCCATGCGGACGAGCCGAGGAAGGTGGTCGGGGCGCGGAACGAGAGCCCGCTCGTGGTGGGCATGGCGCCGGACGAGACCTTTCTGGCTTCGGATGTCCCGGCCCTCCTGAAGTATACGGACACGGTCGTCTACGTCATGGACAAGGAGATGGTCATCCTCACCCCGGAGCGCGCCGTGCTCAAGGACCTGGCGGGGAAGACGGTCCACCGCGAGCCCCAGCGGATCACGTGGACCCTGGAGGACGCGGAGAAGGGCGGCTTCGAGCACTTCATGATCAAGGAGATCCACGAGACGCCCAAGGCGATCCATGAGACCCTGCTGGGCCGCCTGGCCAACCTGGAGGTGAACGGCTTCCTCGCGGAGGACTTCACGAGCGTGAAGCTCGTGGCCTGCGGCACCTCGTACCACGCGGCGCTCGTGGGGAAGTACATCTTCGAGGAGATCGCGCACATCCCCGCGAGCGCGGAGCTCGCCTCGGAGTACCGGTACCCCCAGGGGGCCTCGGAGCGGCCCCTGGTCATCCTCATCTCGCAGAGCGGGGAGACCGCGGACACCCTGGGCGCGACGCGGGAGGCGAAGCGCCGCGGCTGCAAGACCCTCGGCATCTGTAACGTGATCGGCTCGAGCCTCTCCCGGGAGGCGGACAAGACGATCTACACGCGCGCGGGCGTGGAGATCGGCGTCGCGGCGACCAAGACGTTCGTCGCCCAGCTCATCGTCCTGTATCTCATCGCGCTCCGGATGGGACTGGACCGGGGCACGCTGGGCTACGAGGAGGCGGACCGCCTCAAGGACGAGCTCCGGTCCCTGCCGCGCGCGGTCCTCGCGGTCCTCAACAAGGCGGCGGAGATCCAAGGGCTGGCGGCCGCTTACGGGAAGGACGCGCGGGACGCGTACTACCTCGGGCGGCATGTGAACTACCCCGTGGCCATGGAGGGCGCGCTCAAGCTCAAGGAGATCTCCTACATCCACGCGGAGGCGTACGCCGCGGGGGAGCTGAAGCACGGGCCCCTCGCGCTGATCACCCAGGACACGCCCGTGATCGCCATCGCGGTGGACGACCCCACGTACGAGAAGATGCGCTCCAACATCGGCGAGGTGAACGCCCGAGGCGCGCGGATCCTCGGCATCGGCACGGACGGCGACAAGGAGCTCCCCAAGTTCGTGGACGACCTGATCACGGTCCCGCGGATGTCGTGGATCTTCTCTCCGGTCCCCGTGAGCGTCGCCCTCATGCTGTTCGCGTACCACGTCGCGCGCCTGCGCGACTGCCCCATCGACAAGCCGCGCAACCTCGCCAAGAGCGTCACGGTGGAGTGACCGACCCGGCCGCCGCGGAGGGACGGCCGGGGATGCCGATCCTCGCGTAGAAGGCCGCCGCGACGAACACGATGGCCGCCATGAGGCACCAGTTCACCGCGTATCCGAACCCGTCGATGAGGAACGCGGCGAGGACCGGGGCCACGACGCCGCTCAGCTGCCAGAAGAGGTTGGCGAACCCCGTGACGTGGCCGGCCCGATCTTCGCCGACGACGGAGACGATCGCCGCATTGATCGGCGTGACGAGGAAGCGGAAGAACCCCATGGCCAGGGCCACGCCGAGGATCACATACAGGTCCTGGAACGCGGCGAGCAGGAGGAAGGCCACGCCGTACAGAAGGAGGGACAGGACGGCGGACCGGCGGAGTCCCACCCGGTTGACCACGAACCCGGAGAGCAAAGTGGACGGGATCCCCGCGAGGGCGAGGAACGCGACGGCCAGACCCGCCGCGTACGCGGCCATGCCGATCGTGATGAAGTAGTCGAAGGCGAACAGGGTGACGGCCCAGTAGGGGAGGAAGAAGGCGAACCCCCCGAGCCCGATCAGGAGGGAGTTGCGGTTCACGAGGAACGAGAGGCTGGCCCGCTGGGGTCGGAAGGCCTCGACATCGGTGAACAGGTATGTAATCCCGAGGGCGCCGGAGACGAGGGCCATCACCTCGTAGCCGCCCCGCCAGCCCACGGCTATGGCCGTGAAGGGCAAGACGATCCCGAGGAGGAACACGGACAGCGGCCAGGCCAGGCTGTAGTAGCCGATCGCGATGGCCCGCCGATCCCGTCCCGGGAACAGGGCCGTGAGGGCCCGGACCGTGCTGGGGTAGATCCATCCCGCCGCGAGGCCCATGAGGAGGCTCGACGCGTACTCCGTGCCCATGGTCTGGGCCGTTCCACCCAGGAGGAGCGTCAAGGCGACCGCGAGGAGGGCGACTCCCGTGACCAGATTGGGGCGGATGCGATCGGACACGAGCCCGGCCGGGACCTGAACGATCACATAGCCCACGAAGAACAGGGAGAAGACGAAGGAGTCCTCGAACAGGGTGGGCTGCAACGAGGACGCGTAGACATCGAAGACGCTCCACATCATCCGCCCGAAGTAGCTCATGAAGAACGCGGCCGAGGACAGGGCCACGATGATCCAGGGATTCCGGATTCGGAAGCGGCGCGGGGAAGCCAACGTCGCCGAGGCCGGACTCGCAGTTCCCTCCATGGTAACCGGCTTGCCTCCCATCGGCGCCCGACATCAGGCAGGGCGAGCGTACCGGATATCCCCTTCGACCCCGACGTGTCGCGCCGCGAGGACATACGATTATCCGCGGGAGCGCGATGGTACGCCGCGTCCCGGGCGCATCGGCCATGACGGAGCGAGTCCATTCGAAGCGACTGCGGTCTCGGATCATGGACGCCGCGGAGGCGGTGGAGCGCTTCGTGCCGGACCGCGGGTCCATTGCCTTCTCCTGCATGGGCGGGTCCTCCCTGGCCAAGGAGGTCCCCGAGGCCCTGGGCCGCGCGGCCTCGTCGGGCCGGACCTTCGACGTAACCCTCTTGACCGGTGGGGCCACGACCGCCCGCTTCGAGGCCGCGATCGCCTCCATCGGAATCCGCCGACGCTTCCCGTACCTGAGCGGGCCCGCCCGGAAGGCCGTGAACGACGGCTCCGTGGAGTTCTTCGATACCCGAATCGGCGAGGTCCCGGAGTCCATTCGCCGCGGCCACTACACGGGTGGACGGCCCATCGACGTCGCCGTGATCGAGGCCACCGCGATCGACGAGAGGGGTCACATCATCCCCTCCCTCTCCGTGGACGCCCTCCCCGCGTTCGTGGACGCGAGCCGGCAGATCATCGTCGAGGTCAACCGGCGGAAGCCCGACCTGACCGGCCTCCACGACATCTACCGGGTGCGCCCGGGGGCGCCCGTCCCCATCCGGAACGTGCGCGACCGAATCGGGAAACCCTACGTCTCCGTGCCCCCCGGGAAGATTGCGGCCATCGTCCTCACGGACCGCGAGGAGGAGCCCTCCGCGGCGTACAGCGGCACGGTCCCCGTGGACCGCCGGATCGCGGACGCCGTCGCCTCGTTCTTGGAGGGTGAACTCCACTCCGGGGGCGGCGACGGCGGCTTCACCCTCCAGCTCGGCGCGGGTCCCCTCGCCGCCGCGCTGCTGGACGCGCTACCGTTCCGGAACCTGGACATCTGGACCGAGGGCATCCCCGCGCGGTGGGCGGAGGCCCTGGGAGACAAGGTCCGGGGCATCAGCACGACGGCCATGTACCTGCTCCCGGGCGAGGAAGACATCCTGGACCGGCTCTTCCGCCGCATGGACCGCGTGCGGCGGGATGTCGTCCTCCGTCCCTACGACGTGTCGAACAGCCTCGAGGTGATCTCCCGCCTGAACGTGGTGACGGTGCAGCAGGCGATCGAGGTGGACCTCTTCGGCGGCGCGAACACCTCCCACATCGGCAGCCAGATCCACAACGGCGTGGGCGGGTCGCCGGACTTCGACCGCGCGGCCCGCCTGGTCGTCGTCGCGATGCCCTCCACGGCGGCGGACGGCCGTTTCTCCCGGATCGTGCCCCTCCTGTCCAGCGCGGACATCCCCCGCCAGGACGTGGACGTGCTCATCACGGAACAGGGGAGGGCCGACCTCCGCAGCCTCTCCGCCCGGGAGCGGGCCGAGGTCATCATCGACCGCTGCAGCCATCCCGCGTACCGTGAGCGACTGGAAGCGTACTACCGTGCGGCACGTGCGAAGGGGGGCCACCTCCCGTTCGACCTGAAAGCGGCGCTCCGGTTCTTCGAGGGCATGCCGCCCTCGTGAGCCGCCCGACGATCATCGGCCCGCCCGCTCCAGAACCTTCCGGGCCCACCGGTAGTGGACCCCGTCCACGAGCCGGTCGCGGACCCGGATGGCGCCCTTCCCGTCCCGCGCCGCGGACTCGTAGGCGGCGACCACCTCCTCGGCCCAGGCCACTTCCTCCGGATCGGGAGAGAAGATCGCGTTGGCGAGGACGACCTGCTGCGGGTGCACGACCTGCTTCCCCACGTAGCCCAGACCGCGCGCCTCCAGGGACTCCGCACGGAATCCGTCGACGTCCTCCAGGTCGAAGTAGACCCGATCGATCGCGTCGACCCCGTACGCGGCCGCGACCGTGACGATTCGGGTCTTCACGTACACGTTGCGCGCGTAGGCCCGGATGTCGCCGCCCACGGAGACGGCGAAGTCCCCCGCCCCGTAGCTCACCCCGACGACGCCGTCGCTCCGCACGACCTCCTCGATCCGCGTGAGGCCGAGGGCCGTCTCGATGAGGGGGAGCAGCCCCTTGCCCGTCCCCCGGGAGAGGGAGGACAGGTCCCCCTCGGCCTTGGGAATGACGAGGGTGCCCACGCGGCCCTCCTGGGCCAGGACCCGCACGTCGTCCGGGCCCTCGGGCGTCCCCAGGCCGTTCACGCGCACGCAGAGCTCCCGCGATCCCCAGTCGAGGCGGCGGATCTCCGCGCCGAGCGCGCCGCGCGTCCCCGCCTTCTGCTCGGGCGGGACCGCGTCCTCGAGATCCAGGATGAGCGAGTCGACGTCCAGGGTCGCGGCCTTCTCGATCATCCTCGGGTTGTTGCCCGGCACGTACAGCTGACTCCGCCGCCGCATGACCCCACCGTGCTCCGTGACCTAGTAGGACCTGGGCAGGCCGAGGACGTTGTGCGCGACGTAGCCCAGGACCAGGTTGTTCGCGATCGGCGCGACCCGATACAGCCGCGTCTCCCTCAGCTTTCGCTCGATGTGCATGTCCCGCGTCATCCCGTAACCCCCGTGCACGTCCATGGCCACGTTGCCCGCGTGCCAGGAGCACTCGGAGGCGAGGTACTTCGCGAGGTTGGCGTATTTCCCGACCTCCCGGCGGTCCGCGTCCGCCTCGTACCGTCGCACGGCTTCCCAGCGGACGAGGTCCGCGGCGGCGAGCTCCGCGTACGCCTCCGCGATGGGGAACTGGACCCCTTGGTTGCTCCCGATGGGCTTGCCGAAGACCACACGCGCCTTGGCGTACTCTGTCGAGCGGTCGATGAACCAGCGCGCGTCGCCAAGACACTCCGAGGCGATCAGGATCCGCTCCGGGTTGAACACATGGAGGAGCACGTCGAAGCCGCGGCCTTCCTCGCCGATGAGGGCGTCCGCGGGAATCTCCACCTCGTTGAAGAACACCTCATAGGTCTGGCTGTTGAACATGGTCCGGACCCGCGTGTGCTCAATCCCCTGGGCCTCGCGCAGGTCGACGAGGAACAGGCTGAGCCCCCGGGTCCGGCCCGCGGCCTCGTCGAGCGGGCTCGTGCGGGCCACGAGGACCAGGAGGTCGCTCTGCTCCACGCGGGAGATGAACATCTTCCGGCCACTGACCACGTACCGGTCACCCTCCCGGCGTGCGGTCGTCCGGATGCGGGCCGTGTCGCTCCCGGCCTCCGCCTCCGTGAGGGCGAAGCTCTGCATCCGCAGCTCCCCCTTCGCCAGCGGCTCGAGGACCCGTTTGCGGAGGGCGGACGACGCGAAGCGGGACACGAGGAAGGAGAGGTAGTACTGCCCGTGGAACGGCTGGGCGTTCCCGCCGCGGGCGTGGATCTCCTCGAGGACGCGGACCGCGTCGGAGAGCGTGCCCCCGGGACCGCTGTACTCCGGCGGCACGAGGAGGGCCCCAAACCCCTGGGCCTCGAACTCCTTCACGAATTCCTCGGGGTAGGCCTCGCGGTCCTCCAGTCCCTTCCAGTACTCGAGCCCGTACGTGTCCATGAGGCGCGCGACGTTGGCCAGCATGAGCCGCTGGGCTTCACTGGGCTCGTCCGCCATCCCAGGTGACTCCCTTCTTCCGGACCATGAAGACCCGGTCGAACTCGACGACGGTCTGCCCGCGGTCGTTCCGGCCGCGCGTCCGGAGGGTCACGAGCCCGAAGCCGGGGCGGCTCCTGGACTCGCGGGCCTCCGTGACCTCGGCCTCGGAGTACAGGGTGTCCCCGTGGAACACGGGCTCGAGGAACTTCACGTTCCCCATGCCGACCTGGAACCCGTTCCGGCTCGTGACGTCCACGAGGAGTCCCGCGGCGACCGCGATCGTGAGGAACCCGTTGACCACGAGGCGTCCGCGGAACGGCTCCCCGGGGAAGGTCTTGCGGGTGTAGTCCTGGTTGAAGTGGATCTGGTTCGAGTTGCCCGTGAGGAGGGTGAACCAGATGTTGTCCGTATCCGTGATCGTGCGACCGACTCGGCTCTGGACCTTCATGCCCTCGCGGAAGTCTTCGAAGAACGGGCCCTCCTCGACCGCGGCCATTCCCCCGCGGGACAGCCCGTGCGGCGGTAATGAACCTTCCGCGCGCCGACGCCGCACCTCAGCGCCGAGGGGACTCGCCCAACCGGGTCGCCGCCGGATCGGCGGGCACGTTCGCGAGGCCCGCGGCTCCCGGTTCTGGGATGGGCTGCTCCCCGATCGTGGTCACGTACGTGCCGAGGAGGATGAGCGCGCCGCCCACGAGGGTGAACCCATCGAGCACCTCCCCGAAGAGGAGGACGGCGAGGACCGCCGCGACGACGATCTCGAGGAGGACGAGCAGGCTCGACACGGTCGGGGAGATCGTGCGGAGGCTCAGCGTGTAGAGGAGCATGGGGACGAACGTGGGCACGAGACCCAGATAGGCGACGACTCCCCAGGAGAGCGCCGTGGAGGGCAGTGCGATGGGCACGGCGAGAAGAGGCAGGACCGCGAACACCGTCGTCGTCGCCAGGACCGTCGCGGTGAGCGCGATGTAATCGCCGCCGCGGTCCACCTCCACCTTGACCCCGAGGATGTAAAAGGACCACACGAGGCCGGACCCGAACACGAGCGCATCGCCGAGGAACTCGCCGCCGACGAGCGCGGCGGGATTGAGCTTCGTGGCGAGGACGACGACTCCGCCGAGGCCCAGGAGGATGCCCAGGGCGCGCGGTCCCGTGACCCGCTCCTTGTACACCGCGGCCATCAGGATGGCGATGAACACGACGTTCACGTTGACCAGGAGGGCGGTCTTCGAGGCCGTGGTGTAGACCAGCCCCACGTTCTGCAGGTTGAACGCCAGCGCGTTGAGCAGGCCCAGGACCCAGACCAGGGGATCCCGGAGGAAGTGCCAGTCGAGCCGGCGGAGGGCGGCGAGAATGCCGAAGCCCAGGAGGGCCCCCATCCCGAGGCGCGCGGCCGTGATGAGGAGGGGATCCACCGCATCCACGATGAATTTCGTGGCCGGGAAGGCGGTCCCCCAGAAGACGCTCGCCAGGATGACGAAGAGGTAATCCCGTCCTCGAACGTCCATCCTCCGCGGCGAAGAATCCCTCCGCCTTCAGCCTTTCCTCCGGCACAGCGCGCGTCGTGACGACCGCGGCCCATTCAATCCGGTGACGGACATCGCATCGACCCCGGCGAGCCTCGATGGCCCCGAGCGAAAGGGGCTTAAGCTAGGGAAGCCTAAACCGCCGCGGTGGAGCGAGGAGGGCACAAGCGGCCCTTGCGGACCGCTTGGCCGAAATGGGGATCGGACAGAGCCGGTGCCAGGCCGAGACACACCGCGTCGACACCGGGGAGCGTGCTGGGACATCTCCGAACGTCCCCCGAACGGTTCCGTCTACCGAGAACATGGGTCCCAATTTCCACCGCACTTGAGGCGAAGTTCTATGCAGCCTAGTCCGTCCACAGGACCTTCGAGCCAAGCACCAGCGACCGCGGGAGCACCGACTCCGCCGCCGAAGAAAGGCGGAAGCCGAACCCTCATAATGGTCGGCATCCTGATCATCGTGGTCATCGTGATCATCGCGGCCGCGGTGGTCCTCTCGGGCGCGCTGAACCCCTCCAACGTGGGCGGCACGATCAAACTCGGGTTCACGATTTCGCTGACCGGCACCTTCAATGTAGAAGGCACGAACTCCCTTCGCGGCATCCAGACCGCGGTATCCTGGATCAACTCCCACGGCGGCATCACCGTGGGCGGGAAGACGTACAACGTCTCCGTCGATTACTATGACGACCAGAGCACGACCAGCAACATCGTGTCCCTGTACACGAAGATCGTGACGCAGGACAACGCCCAGTTCCTCCTCGCGCCCTACAGCAGCGGACTGACATCCGCCGCGGCGCCCATCGCGGACCAGTACGGGCTCGTCATGCTCTCCCACGGGGGCGCGGCGGACACGATCTGGACCACGGGGGCCGGCTACCACAACCTCGTCGAGGTCCTCAGCCCGGCATCCGGGTACCTGAAGTCCTCCATCGACTGGCTCGCGGCCAACCACCCGACCGACAAGCTCGCGGCCATCTATGCGAGCGATTCGTTCTCCAGCCTCGCCGTGACCTCGGCCATCAGCTACGCGCAGTCCAAGGGCCTATCCGTCGTCTACAACGCGTCGTACGCCGCGACGGTCACGGATCTCTCCGCGCAGCTCACCGCCGCGAAGAACGCGGGGGCCGACGACGTCATCGGGGGCGGCCACTTCAACGACGGGCTGCTCATCACGAACCAACTCCAGAGCGTGGGATGGACCCCCAAGTTCGTCTCCCTGCTCGTCGCGGTCACGGAGCCCACCTTCCAGACGCAGCTCGGGGCCGCGGCGAACAACATCACGGGACCCTCCCAGTGGGAGACGACGGTGACCTATTCGCCGTCGTTGGCGGCCTCGCGAAGCCTCGATTGGTTCGGGCCCACGCCGGCCCAGTTCACGTCCCTGTACGGGAACCTGACGAGCGGAGCCAAGCCGTCCTACCACTCCGGCGAAGCGGGAGCCGCGGTCCTGATCCTCGCGGACGCGATCCAGAAGGCGAACAGCCTGAACACCACGGCGGTCCGCGCGGAGCTGGGCGCGATGCACATCATGACGTTCTTCGGGGAGTTCCAGATCAACTCCCTGGGGGTGCAGATCGCCCACTCGATGGTCCTGGACCAGTGGCAGGCGGGGAACCTGAAGGTCGTCTACCCGACGGCGGTTGCGGAGGCACCGGTGCAGTACCCCTACACGGGATCCTGAGGGCGGAATCCGCGGGGACGGCATGGCCGATGTAGTCGCCGTCGTAGGGCAGGATATCGTCCTGGGCCTCATGCTAGGCGCCGCCTTCGCGGTCGTCGCCCACGGCCTGAACCTGATCTGGGGCGTCACGAAGGTCGTCAACATCGCCCACGGCGAGTTCATCATGCTCGGGGCCTACGGGGCGTACTTCCTGAACCTGTACCTCGGGGCCAACCCCCTCGTCGCCATTCCCGTGGACGCGGTCATCGGCCTGGGGGTCGGGTTCGGGTTCTACTTCCTGTTCCTGCACCGGGAGCTGCGGGACAAGGAGGCCATCACGCTCCGCACGGAGATGGTCACCCTGGTCGCCACGTTCGGCCTGAGCCTCTTCGTGGCGAACCTGGCCAAGATCGTCTTCACGGGGAACTTCGTCGGGATTCCCTGGACCCCGGGCGTCCTGACCGTGAGCGGCATCTCCCTGCCGCTCGGCGCCCTCTACACCGCGCTCATCGGGATCGGGGTCATCGCGGCGACCCAGGTCTTCCTGAATCGGACCTACCTGGGGAACGCGATCCGGGCCTACAGCCAGGATATCTCCGCGACGCGCCTCATGGGCATCAACCCGACCTACGTCGCGTCCGTCGCCACGGCCATCGGCCTCTCCATCACGATGATGGGCGGGGCGCTCCTCACGGTCCGCACGCCCACGGGCATCAACCCGTACCTGGGCACCCTCTATGCACCCATCAGCTTCGTCATCGTCGTGCTGGGGGGGCCGGGGAAGATGTGGGGGAGCCTCGTGGGCGGGATGACCCTGGGCCTGATCATCACCGTGGGGCAGGCATTCGTCCCCGCGCCCATCGCGGAGGCGGCCGCGTTCCTCACCCTGATCCCCGTGCTCCTGTTCGCCCCGGAGGGGGTCCTGAAATGAAGCTGCCGCCGCTCCGGATCCCGAAACTGGGCCCCACGCCAATCGGGCTCGCGGGGACCATGGCCCTCCTGGGCGTGCTGGGTCCCTTCCTGCCGCGGCTGCTCACGGCCATCGTCATCAGCCTCCTGATCTACACGGCCCTCGCCTACTCGATCAACTTCATCACGGGGATGACGGGGTACGTGAGCTTCGGGCATGTCGTGTTTCTCGGCGTCGGCGGGTACTCGTTGGGGTACACGGTCCAGACCCTGCAGCTGCCCCCCCTCGCGGGGGTCGCCCTGGGCGCCGGAGTCGGAGCCCTGTTCGCCTATGGCGTCGGCATCGTCACCCTGCGGTTCCGCGGCGTCTACTTCGCGATCGCGTCCCTGGTCACCGTCCTCGCGACCCTGGACATCGTCCTCGAGATGCCCGCCCTCCAGGGCGGGTCCGGGATCTTCCTGAACATCGGGTTCCAGCCCCTGGCCTGGTACTACACGATCTGGGTCGTCGTGGCCATCGAGATCGGCCTGACGGTCGCGATCACCCGCGGGCGGATCGGATACGCCGTCCGGGCCATCAAGAGCGATGAGGATGCGGCGAAAGCGATCGGGATCGACGCCGCGCGGATCAAGCTCTACCTCTTCTGCCTCAGCGGCTTGTTCGGCGGGATGGCGGGGGCCGTCTTCGCGTGGCAGAACTCGGGCGTGTTCCCGTACGACATCTTCAGCCTGACGTTCTCCCTGCTCATGCTCGCCATGATCGTGGTCGGCGGCATGGGAACCGTGCTGGGCCCCTTCCTCGGGGCCGTGATCGTGTACCTCCCGTCCTTCTTCTTCCTGACCGTGGTCATCGGCGCGCAGGACGTGATCATCGGGATCCTGGTCATCCTGATCGCCCTGATCATCCCGGAGGGCATCGTGGGCACGCTCCGCAAGTACGTCGTCGAGCTGCGGGGGATCCTCGAATGACCCACACGCTCGCCGCGGAGAACATCCACAAGGACTTCGGCGGCGTGCACGCGCTCCAGGGAGTCTCCCTCTCCATCTCGGAGGGCGAGATCCTGGGCCTCATCGGCCCGAACGGGTCGGGAAAGACGACCCTGCTGAACGTCCTTTCAGGAAGCCTCAAGCCGACGTCCGGTTCCATCCGGTTCGACGGGCAGGCCATCGCGGGCATGCCGGAGAACGAGGTGGCCGAGCTGGGCATCGTCAAGACGCACCAGATCCCCAAGCCGTTTCTCTCCATGACGACGCGGGAGAACGTGAGCGTCGCGGCCATGTTCGGCTCCCGGAAGCTCCGGGACCCGCGCGAGGCCCATGAGGTGGCCGACCGCACCCTGGCGCTCATTGGGATGGAGGCGTGGGCCGACACCCTGGCGGGGAGCCTTCCCGTCCAAGCGCGGAAGAACCTCGAGTTCGCCCGTGCGCTTGCCACGGGGGCCCGGATCCTCCTCATGGACGAGGTGTTCGCGGGGCAGTCCCCCGAGGAACTCCAGCATTCCATCGAGCTGTTCACCCGGGTCCAGGCCGAGCTGGGCTTCGGCGCCCTCGTCGTGGAGCACGTGATGAAGGCCGTCATGACCCTCGCCCACCGGGTCGTCGTGATCGAGGAAGGGCGGAGGATCGCGGAAGGGACGCCCGCGGCGGTCACCCAGGACCCGCTGGTCATCGAGGCGTACCTGGGTCGGGAGGCGGTCCGTGCTCCGCCTTGAGGGGCTCGAGGCAGGCTACGACGGCGTCCCCGTCCTCTTCGGGATCACGCTGGCCGCCGAGGAGCGGAAGATGACCGTCCTCATCGGGCCCAACGGCGCAGGCAAGTCGACCCTCCTCAAGGTGATCACGGGGCTCCTGCGGCCCACGAAGGGTCGCGTGCTGTTCCGCGGGGAGGACATCACGGAGGTGCCCGCCCATGCACGTCCTGGGCTCGGGATCGCGACGTGTCCCGAAGGCCGCCGCCTCTTCCCCCTCCTGACGACGGAGACGAACCTCCGCCTCGGGGCGTACACGCCGAGAGCCAGGGCGGTCTCCGACGAGACGCTGGAGTACGTCTACGGCCTCTTCCCCCGGCTCCGGGAGCGGGCCGCGGTGAAGGCGGGGCGGCTCAGCGGAGGGGAGCAGCAGATGGTCGGGATCGGACGCGCGCTCATGGCGAAGCCTTCCATCCTCGTCTTGGACGAGCCGAGCCTCGGGCTCGCGCCCATCATCGTGACGGAGATCTTTGAGAAGATCCGCCAGCTGCGGGAGGGCGGCCTCACCGTCCTCATGGTCGAGCAGAATGCGTTCCAGGCCCTGCGCATCGCGGACTACGGGTACATCGTCCAGGGAGGGACCGTGGTCCGATCGGGGGAGCCCTCCGAGCTGCTCAACCTGGAGCAACTCCGGAAGGACTACTTCGCCATCGCGTGAGACGAGGCGCCCCGGCCTGTCCCTGGGCCGACAAAAAGGTCATCCGTGATAATCACGGGCCGGGCTTGATGTCCGCGTGCAGGCCGTGCGGGGGCAGGGAACCCATGGAGGGATTCTTCGGTGCATCCGCGGTCTGCGAGGCGCACGCCGCAGACTTGGCCCAGTTTTCCGTCGCCTATCTTCAACCGGCGGCCTTCGTGTTCGTGCGGCGAGCCGAGGGGGCGCCCGTCCTCGACCGCATCCTGCGGTCAATCGACGCCTGCCCGAAGTGCCGCGGGCGCGCCGGAGGCGACGGGCCCCAGAGCCTCGTCCTGTCCTCGGGCACGGAGGGCGGGCCCGACGTCCTAGTCCGGCTCACCTGCACGCGCGGGGAGGACGGCGCGTGGCAGTGCACGTACGATGGCCACGTCAAACGGAAGCTCCTCCTCCTGGGCGACGCCTCCGCATCGAAGACGGACTTGGTCCGGCCCCTGGTCCACGACGAGGTGGCCGATTCCGCGCGAGACCTCCTCGGCGCGAAGGTCATGACCCGCCACCAGACCGTGACCGTGCCGGACGAGAGCGCCGACCTCCACGTCGTGTTCACCGTATGGGACATCGCGGGCCACCGGTTCTCCGACAAGCGGAGGATGCGGGCCTTCTTCCACGGCGCGAGGGCCGTGCTCGCGGTCTGCGACCTCGCCCGAGAAGGGACCGTCCAGGAACTGGGATACTGGCTCGCCGTCGCAGAGCGGGTCCTGGGGAAGGTCTCTATGGTCATCGTGGCCAAGGGGCGCGACGCTCCAGATCCCCTGGCGATCGCCGAGGCGCGCGTGCGCGACCTCGCCCGCGAGCACCACGCGGTTCTCGTGTTCGTTCCCCCTCGGGACACGCATGCCGCCGAGCACGTCTTCGAGGCGTTCGGTGACGAGACGATCCGAGACGTGTTCGGGACCTCCTGGGGTCCGCGGATGTACGCCTGATCGCTCCGGCGGGGAGAGATCCGACGGCCGTCCGCGCGTCCGGGACGCGAGGCGCAGGTCAGAAACGTTTATGGCGGAAGGCCTTGTTCGGCCCGCATCAGGATGTTCGAGCGACCGCGCGGGACGAACGACTGGACCCCGGAGGACATGAGGAAACGCCGCCACGTCGAGTCGGCCTTCGTCCGGGTCGCGGAAGCCTTCGGCTTCCGGGAGATCCAGACGCCCATCTTCGAGTCCCTCGAGCTGTTCGCCGCGAAGTCTGGCCCGGGCGTGGTCGAGGAGCTGTATGCGTTCAAGGACAAAGGGGGTCGGGACCTCGCGCTCCGGCCCGAGTTCACGGCCTCCATCCTCCGCTTCTACGTGAACGAGCTCCGCAGCCTCCCCAAGCCGGTCAAGGTCTACTGCTCCGGTCCCGCGTTCCGCTACGAAGAGCCCCAGAAGGGTCGCTACCGGGAGTTCGAGCAGGTGGACGCCGAGGTCATCGGCGGAGCCTCCCTCGCTTCGGACGCGGAGGTCATCGCCCTCGCCATCGGCACGATGCGGGCCATCGGACTCCGGCAGGTCCGCGCGCGGATCGGCCACATCGGCATGCTGCGGGCCTACCTCCCCTTCGGCCTCGCGGACCAGGCCCGAGTCCTCCACGCCCTGGACAAGAAGAACTTCCCCATGCTCGAGGACGAACTCCAGCGGCTGAAGCACGAGGAACTCAACGACCCGCTGAAGCGGATCGTCGGGCTTCACGGGGACGCCGCCATCCTGGACGAGGCGGGACAGGTCCTCGGCGGCAAGGGCGGAGAGGGCTTCGGTTACCTCCGCGGGCTCGGCGAGCAACTGGCGCACTACAGGATCCCGCCGTCGGAGTACGAGTTCGACATGGGCGTCGTCCGCGGGCTGGACTACTACACGGGGATGGTCTTCGAGCTCGACTCGCCCAACCTCGGGGCCGAGAAGCAGGTGGGCGGCGGGGGCGCATACGCGCTCGCGGAGGTCTTCGGCGGCGAGCCCGTGGCGCAGACGGGCTTCGCGCTCGGCGTCGACCGCCTGGTCATGGCCGCGGAGGCCGAGGGCGTGTTCGGACCCGCCCCCGGGCTCGATGCCTACGTCGTGCCCATCGGGGAGGCGACCCGCGGCAAGGCCCTCGAGATCCTCACCTCAATCCGGGCCGCGGGCCTCAGGGCGGACATCGACCTCGTGGGCCGCGGGCCGTCCAAGAACCTGGACTACGCGAACGCGGCCCGCGCGCGCTACGCGGTCCTCGTGGGCGAGAAGGAACTCAAGAAGGAGGCCGTCGGGCTGCGGGACCTGAACGCGGGGACCCAGCGCGAGGTCCCCGTGGTGTCCCTCGTCGAGGAGCTCCGCAAGGCGTAGGCCGTCAGACCTTCAGACTCGCGACCCGGTCCACCCACTTGGCGAGCCGCGGCAGGCTATCGGGCACCGTCTCGCCGACGAACAGGAGCGGGTACATCCCGCCGTAGATGCCGAAGTCCGCCAGGCTGGGCTCGCCCAGGATCCAGTCGCGGCCCTCCAGGATCGCGTCGACCATGGCCAGGTGCTTCCCCATATCCTCCCGGAACTCCTCGCGGCGCATCTCGAGGACGTGCCACGGCCCGCGGGCCCGGGTCTGCATCTCCTCGAACACCCATCGCTCCAGGTCCGAGCTCAGCCTGGGCGGCACCTTCGTGACCACGTACCGCCAGACGTGCTCCTCGAGGACCTGGTGGCCCCAGTGCTCCAGGACCTTCGCGAGACCTTTCTGTCCTCGCGGGTAGAGCGTGGGCTGCGGCACGGCCTTCTCGAGGAAGTCGGGGAGGTCGTACCAGAACACGGGCCGGCCCTCCCACATCAGCGTGGGCACGTAGTCCTGGCCCGTGGCGCGGATCAGGTCCCCCTTGTCGTGGTAGGTGACCGGGATCGTGTCGTAGGCGATCCCCTTGAACGCGAGCATGCGGTCCGCGGAGACGCAGTAGTGGCTGAACGGCTCCGAGTAGAGCTGAGGGCGGGAGGCCATGGGCTCGCACAAGCGTATCGGGGACTTAAGGATGGAGGCCGCGGCCCCGTGCCGGGAGGAACGCACGGGCCTCCGCCGAGGCGGGCTCTTGCCGGACCTCCCAGGCCAGGACCGCGACGGCGAGGACGAAAACGAGGGCGAGGTAGGCCACCTGGTCCGTGAACGTGACGTCCGCGTAGTCCGAGAGGAAGGCCAGCGCGTTGAACCAGAGGTGGGCCGAGAAACCCGCCCCGAACCCGAATCCGATCCCGAAGAACGGGGCGTCGAGGTGACGCCAGATCCAGAGGGCACCGCCCACCGACAGGGCCACGAACGTCGCGTGGGCGGCCTCCCGCAGGGTGAAGTCGAGGCCTCCCTGGCCCGGGTAGCCGAGGACGCCCTCCGTCATCCCGTACAGCCCGCCGACGACCCACGGGACGAGGAAGAGCCAGTACCGCAGAGCGAGGGCGGGATCCCGTCCGCCGCGGAACGCCAGGGAGGCGACGGTCAACGCGAGGATGACGCCCGAGAGCTTGAGGCTCTCCTCGAGGGCAGGACCGAGGAAGAGGACGGTGACCGGGCTGGTGTCCGGGAAGGCCAGCGCGCGCAGCGGAATCGCGAGCGCGAGCGGGACGAGGGACGCCAGGAAGAGCCGGATGGGCGTCTCGTGCCACACGCTGTGCTCGCCGCGACCGTCGACGATGGCGCCCTGCCCCCGCATCCGGGGCCATCCGGCCGAATGGCTTGAGGATTGCCCCGGGTCGTCCCGAGTCTCAGCCCGAGACCGTGCGGCGGAACATGGACGTCGTCGCGGACAGGCTGATCGCCCCGACGATGAGGATGGTCAGCAGGCCATAGGCCAGGGTCGTCCAGTCGAAGCCCGTGATGATGAGCCCGTGCAGCGCGTCGGCGATGTAACTCATCGGGTTGTACGTGGCCACGGTTTGGACCCAAGGTGGCAGGAAGAACTTGGGCATGACCGCCGTGGAGAGGAAGAGCAGCGGGAACGTCGTCAGAAGGCTGATCATCAGCGTGGCCTCCGAGTTCTTCGTGGCCAGCCCGATGAACGTGGAGATGCCCGACCAGGCGATTCCGAAGGCCATCGCAATCCCGAAGAGAAGCAGGAGGCCCACCGCGCCCGTCGCGATGGAGACGCCCATGGCGAATCCGAGGGCGATGATGACGGCCGTCTGGATGAGGATCCGGGTGCCGTCGCTGAGCATCTTGCCCATGAGAATCGCCGAGCGGTGGATCGGCGCGACCCGCATCTTGTCCATGTAGCCAGTCTCAAGGTCCGTGACCATCCCCATCCCGGACTGCATGGCGGACGAGATGACCGTCTGGATGATGACCGCGGCCGTGAAGAAGGTCAAGTAGGAGTCGGTCCCCGTCTTCAGGGCGAACCCCGGTACGTCGGCGATGGATTGGAACGCCTGGGTGAACAGGACGAACCACACGATGGGCTGGACCAGGCTGAAGAACAGGAATTGGGGACGCCGGAGGGTCTTCCGGATCCACCGCCCGAAGACGCCGTTGAGCTCGGACACGTAGTTCGAGACGCTCATGGCATCGGCCTCCTCCGGCGGGCCCAGATGACCCGGCTGGGCGGTTTCACTTCCTCCACGCGCATCTGATGTCCCGTGTGCTTCAGGAAGACGTCGTCGAGGGATGGAGCGGACAGGGTGAGTTGAGCGATCTGCACGCGGACGTCGTCCAGCATGCGGACGATCTGCGGCACCAGGCTCGGACCGTTCTTCGCATACACGGTCACGCCCGCGTCGTGGTTCTGGACCTCTTGGACGCCCGGGATGCGCCGCAGGGCCTCGCGGGCCACGTCCTTCACGTTCTTCGCGCCGTCGGACTTCAAGGCGATCTGGATCACGTCCGCGCCGATCTCCGCCTTGAGCGAGGCGGGCGTGCCCTGGGCCACGATTTTGCCATGGTCGATGATGCAGAGACGGTCGCAGAGGCGGTCCGCCTCCTCCATGTACTGCGTCGTCAGGAAGATGGTCATGCCCTGCTCGTTCAGGCTCTTGATGTAGTTCCAGACCGCGATCCGGTTCTGCGGGTCCAGTCCCGTCGTCGGCTCGTCAAGGAACAGGAGCCTGGGTTTCGAGATGAGGGCCATGGCGAGGTCCAGCCGGCGGCGCATGCCGCCCGAGTACGTTCCTGCCCGGCGGTCCGCCGCGTCGTCGAGGTCCACCGTCTTGATGATCAGGTCGACCCGTTCGTCGCTCTCGGCCCGCGGGATGTGGTAGAAGCGGGCCTGGAGCCGGAGGTTCTCGCGCCCCGTGAGGTCGTCGTCCACGCCGACGTCCTGCGCCGCGTAGCCAATAATCTCGCGGATCTTCGCGGGCTGGTGGTCGAGGTCGAGCCCGTCCACGACCACCGTCCCCGCGTTCTTCGCGAGGAGGGTGGTGATGATCTTGATCGTGGTGCTCTTGCCGGCCCCGTTGGGCCCCAGGAAGCCGAACACCTCGCCGCGCTTCACGTAGAACGAAATGCCGTCCACAGCACGGACGTCGGGCGGAAAGACCTTCTTCAGGTCCTTGACCAAGAGGATGGCCTCGGCTTTCGTGACGACCTTCCGGCTCGGAACGGCCGCAGCCGCGGCCTTCGCGGGAGCCGTGGCCGCGCCCGTGGGCGTGGAAGGGACTAGCTGCTCGGTCTGGGCACTCATTGCGGGCCTCAAACCGTCGTGGTTTTTAAGGTAACCGAAATCCGGCCGACGAGTTTGAGCATCCGACCGTCCTGAGAAGGGTTCGGGCGTCTTCGCCGCGTGGAATACCTTCTTATCGCCGGGCCGCGGTCCGCACGGCATCCGCCCGGAGGGAAGTCCCATGACTCGAACGAAGCGTCGTGCCGCGGCCAAGATGACGAAGCCCGTGCTCTTGTTCCTCAACGCTCCCGAGGACGTCGCGAGGACCTCGGACGAGATGCTCGCGCGGGCGCGTCGGATCCTCGACCGCATCGTGAAGGCCCGCGGCCCGAGGACCGTGGGGAACACGCTGGAGCCGTACAACGACCTTTCCAACCTGGTCTCCCAGGTCGCCCTCCAGAGCCAGCTCCTCTTCAACGCCCACACGGCGGCCGCAGTCCGGGACGCCGCGAACAAGGCCTACCTCGCCGCGGACAGCTTCGCCACGGAGCTGAGCCTGAACCGCCCACTCTACGAGGCGTTCGCCGCGCTGGACGTCTCTCGCAAGGACGGGGAGACACGGTTCGCCGTGTTCAAGATCCTCCGCGACTTCCGCCGCGCCGGCGTGGACCGGGATGAGACCACCCGCGCGAAGATCAAAGCCCTCAACGACGAAATCTCCGAGATTGGCTCCGCCTTCGATCGAAACATCAACGAGGACCTGCGATCCATCCAAGTGGATGATGCCTCGGAGCTCGCAGGTCTGCCCGAGGACTACATCGCGCGCCACAAGCCCAAGGACGGCAAAATCACCCTGACCACGGCGTACCCCGATGCCTTCCCGGTCTTCCAATACGCGCGGGACGCGAGCGTGCGACAGCGACTCCAGAAGGAGTTCTTCGACCGTGGTTACCCGAAGAACCTGGAGGTCCTGAGCCGCCTGCTCGAGAAGCGCCACGAGCTCGCCCGGCTCCTGGGGCACGAGTCGTACGCGGCCTTCGTGACGGAGGACAAGATGATCCGCTCCGCGAAGGCGGCCGCGGAGTTCGTCGAGAAGGTTGCGCGCGCGGTGGGGGACCGCAAGGACAAGGACTACGCCCTCCTCGTCGAACGAAAGCGCCAAGACGTCCCCGCGGCGACGGAGCTCGATCCCTGGGACGCGAACTACTACATGGAGCGTGTGCGCGCGGAGCAGGAGCGCTTCGACTCCCAGGAGATCCGTCCCTACCTCCAGTTCGAGAAGGTGCGCGACGGTCTCTTCGAGATCACGGGGCGCCTGTTCGGGCTTCGGTACCGCCGGGTGGCCGGCGTCGCGGTCTGGCACGAGTCCGTCGAGGTCTACGACGTCTACGAGGACGGCCGGAGGCTCGGCCGGTTCTACCTGGACCTGCATCCCCGGCACGGGAAGTTCAGCCACGCGGCGGAGTTCCCGCTCGTCCTCGGCTTGAAGGGCGTCCAGTTGCCCCAGGCCGCGCTCCTCTGCAACTTCCCCGATCCGAAGACCTCCGCAGGCCCCACCCTCATGCAGCAGCAGGAGGTGGAGACGTTCTTCCACGAATTCGGCCACCTCCTCCACGTGATCCTCTCCGGCCATTCGACATGGCTCCGGACGAGCATGGAAGGGATCGAGTGGGATTTCGTGGAGGCACCGTCCCAGATGCTCGAGGAATGGGCGCGGCGGTACGAGACCCTCTCCCGGTTCGCGAAGCACCACGCGACGGGCGAGCCCGTGCCTAAAGACCTCGTCGAGCGGATGACCCGGGCGAACGCGGTGGGTCGCGGCCTCTGGACGTCCCGTCAGGACTACCTGGCGGCCCTCTCCCTGGGCTACTACAACCGCGACCCCGCAGGACTCGACACGACGGCCTTCGCCAAGGAGCTCAACGAGCGTTACTACCCCGTCCCGTGGTACGACGGCACCCACTTCCAGTGCAACTTCGGCCATCTGAACGGCTACTCCGCGGTGTACTACACGTACCTCTGGTCCCTCGTCATCGCGAAGGACCTGTTCAGCCGGTTCGCCCAGGCGAAGTCCATCATGGACCTTCGGCTGGCTCGCCGGTACCGCAGGAACGTCCTGGAGGCCGCGAGCGTGCGGCCCGCGGCCGACATGGTCCGCGCGTTCCTCGGCCGGCCCACGCGGTTCCACGCGTTCCAGGCGTGGCTCAACGAAGGGGCCACGTAGGGAGACTCGCAGAATACGTGTTCGGTGGTACGAAATCTACTTAACCCAAGGGGGGAGGTGGGGACCGTCCTCCCCAAGCGGGGAGGAGGGGAAGCGAACCATGAGCCTCGGCGACCTGCTGAACATCACGGCCCAGATCGAAGGGATGGAATGGATCATCATCCTGGTCATCCTCGCGGTGCTCTTCCTGTTCGGGCCCAGCAAGCTGCCCGAGCTGGCGCGCAGCACGGGCCGCGCGATGGGGGAGTTCCGCCGCGGACGCCTCGAAGTGGAGCGGGAGATCAACCAGCAGGCCTCGGCCCATGCCGCGGACCCCAGGACGCAGGAGCAGCGCGCCGCGGAGGCGCTCGGCGTGGCCACCGTCGGGAAGAGCGATCTGCAGATCAAGCTCGACATCGCGCGCTCCCTGGACAAGGTCCCGGACAACTTGGTGACCGCCGCGGCGCAGGCCCTCGGCATCCCGTCGACGTCTCCCGCCGCGCTCCTCCGCGAGCAGATCCTGAAGATGCTCAACGGGTGACCTCGCCCGAAAGGGCGGTCAGCCGTCGAGGCCCGCCAGCCGGCGGGCCATCTCCTTCTTGCTCTCCAGGTCCGCGAGCTGGCGGATCCCCAGCTGGGCCGCCGCGGGCGACCCGCCGCCGTGCATGCAGAGCGTGGACAGCTTCCCGGGGCCGAAGACCATGCTCTCGATGAGCCGGGCCGCACGGAGGCGCTTCTCCGCGGTGACGTCCCGCAGCCCGCGGTAGTACTTCTCCACGAACGGACCGATGCGGTCCGCGTGCAGGTCCCGGTCCGAGGGCATGCAGGAGACCATGCCGCCTCCGATGTCCTCCGCGAGCCGTTGGATTTCGTACGGAAGGCGGGTCACGCTGAGTTTGGTCACGTTGGCCAGTAGAGGGTCCGGGAACCACGCGCCCGAGGGCGTCTCCTGGCCCGCGTAGGCGGCCCCGAGGGCCTGGGCGTAGAGCGACTCGGACAGGTACGTCATCTCCACGAACCGGTCCATGAGCGGGCGCGTGAGCCCGTTGTAGTCCGCCAGGAGGGCGGAGGCCCCCGTGAGCACGTCTCCGCATCCCGCGAGGCAACCGCCCAGGGTCATCCGGTGGAGGAGGACGAACTTGGACACCGCGTCCGCGGCGAACTCGTGCTCGCCGCACATGAACACGCGCTCCTTGGGCACGAAGACGTCGTCGAAGACGATGAGCGATTCCGACGACCCGTAGCGCACATTGCCCTTGTCGAAGCCGTCGCCGAGCTTGCGCTCGTCCCCCATCTGGCGGTCGACCACCTGGACCACGCCCTCCGCGTTCAGCGGGATCGCGGCGGCGACGGCGTGGTCGCGCTCCGCCTCGGAGAACCCCGTGCCCGGCTGGACCAAGACCTCATGGGACCCGACCGCGCCGCCGATCATGGTCTTCGCGCCGCGGACCACGATGCCCTCCTTGTCCTCCTCGACCACGCGCAGGTAGACGTCCTTGTCGGGCTGGTGCTTCGGCTTCAGGGACCGCACCCCCTTGGGGTCCGTGAGCGCCCCGGCCACGGTGAGGTCGTCGCGGCGCACCTGGGCAATGTACCGCTGGAGCCGCCGGTGGTAGTCCGTCCCCTGTCGCGCGTCGATCTCGAACGTGGCATGCCACAGGGCGTTCATCGCGTCCCAGCCGCAGCAGCGACTGGCCGTGCAGACTCCGGTCCGCTGGCACAGAAACCGGGCCACCTTCACCCGGTTGATCAGGTCCTCCCGGGATTGATGGATGGAGCAGTAGGCGCTGAACGCGCCGCGGCCGTCGCGGTGGGTGAGCAGGTCGCGGTACCTCGGGTCCCGCGAGAGGTCGTAGATGGAGCCGATCCCTTCCAGCGCGAGCCGCGTGAAGCCGTTCTTGGTCACGTCGGGCACGCGCTTGCCGAACATGTAGACGTCCGCATCCAGATCCCGGATGCTCTCCAGGTACCGCTGCTTCGTCATCAGGGGCATTCGCTCACCTCACAGGAGTTCGTTCGAGATCACGAGCCGCTGGATCTCCGAGGTGCCTTCGTAGATCTCCGTGATCTTCGCGTCGCGGTAGTAGCGTTCCAGCGGGAGGTCCGTCATGTACCCGTACCCGCCGTGGATCTGCAGAGCCTTCCGCGTGGCCTCGACGGCCGTGGAGGCGGCGAAGAGCTTGGCCATGCTCGCCTCCATGGTATGCCTCCGGTGGTGGTCCGTGAGCGTCGCGGCGCGGTATGTCAGGAGCCGCGCGGCCTCGATCTCCGTGGCCATGTCCGCGATCATCCAGCGGATGGCCTGGAGGTCCGCGATGGGCTTGCCGAACTGCACCCGATGCCGGGCGTACTGGACCGCCGCGTCGAGGGACGCCTGGGCGATGCCCACGGCCTGGGCCGCGATGCTGATCCGACCGCAGTCCAAGGTGTCCATGGCGATCTTGAAGCCGTCCCCGATGTGGCCCAGGAGGTTCTCCGCGGGCACCCGCACCTCGTCAAACACGACCTCCGAGGTGACCGAGGAGCGGATCCCCATCTTGTCGAAGATCTTCCCGATCTTCACCCCGGGCGACTTCCGGGGGACGATGAACGCGGAGATGCCGCGATGGGCCAGGGACTTGTCCGTCATGGCGAACACGACCAGGGTGCTCGCGACGGGCGCGTTCATGATGAAGTACTTGCGGCCCGAGAGGACGTAGTCGTCCCCGCGCCGGACGGCTTTGGACTCCATGGCGGCCACGTCGCTCCCTGCGCCGGGCTCCGTGAGGCAGAAGGAGCCGAGCTCCTTCCCCTGGGCCAGCGGCGGTAGGTACCGTCGCTTCTGCTCCTCGGTTCCGTACCAGAAGATGGGCTGGCTCGCGAGGGACACATGGACGGCCAGGGTGACGCCTAGGCCGGCGGAAGCGCGCGAGATTTCCTCCACCGCGACGGCGTAGCTCAGGATGTCTCGCCCCGCGCCTCCGTACTTTGCGGGGAATGGGAGGCCCGCGAGACCGGCCTTCGCGAGTGCGTTCCACGCCTCCCGCGGAAACTCCTTGTTGCGATCCCACGCGTCCGCGTACGACGCGACGTGATCCTCGACGAACCGACGGACCTTCCTGCGCACCTCGTCATGCGACCGGTCGAGGGCGAACTCCATACGCATCCCGAGGTGCACTCGGGTGGCCCTTCTAAGAAGGTTGCCCATGTACTGTGCATAGCCCGCGAATGCGACCCGGTGCCACCGATGGCAGGGACGGAGCGCGATCCCGGGACGGTCTCGCGTCAACCTCGGCTCAGCGACGGAGTCGCTTGATACGCTGCTTGGGTCCCGCGCCGTGGCGGCGGCGAGCGCGTCGCCGGCCCGCGCGCGTGAGTCGCTTCTCCTTGTGCGCCATTGCCGCGGGGAGGTGGCGGGTCTATTTGAATCATGCCCTCGCGATTTGGAGGGGGCGGACCTCTGGGGAAGGCCCCGGCCAGGACGCGTTCCCCTTCCCGTGGGCTCCAGTCTGGACTTCCCGAGGCGACCCAGCCGGGGTGTGTCGCCGCCCCCTTCACGCCCGCCTCCTCGCGGGGCGAGCACCTTTCCATCCGATGGAGGCTTCCGAGCTCGCTCTTGCCCGGGTCCGATCTCGATGGGCGCCCGTCAGCGGGCCCCTGGGGTCTCTTGTCGCGCAGTCTCGGCAATCTTGCGGTCGATGGCCGAGTCGACCCACTGCGTGTACTCTCGCATCTCCCTGAGGACTAGGAGCCGAGCATCCTGCATGCCCTCAATCCGCTTCGCCCGGAGCAGGTTGTCCTCGGTTGCGGCGAGCGTCCGCGCTGCCAAGCAGAGCATCGCGTTGTCGGCCTCGGAGGTGTAGGAGAGGAAGCAGGAATTTTCGAATTCCTGCATGGCTCGCGCGAGAACCTGACTCCTCCGATCCTGGGAGGGATAGATCAGCAAGCTGTGCGTAATCGTGTCCGCCATCTCGGCGGGATTTACCACCGGCACGATGATGACGGCGTTGTTCTGGGACATCCGGTCAAATCGCCGGCGAACCGTCTTCAAGGTGAGGCCCAACTCATTGGCCACCTTGGAGAGGGGTTTCATCGCGTCGTACCGGAGGGCCTTGATGATGCGCCAGTCGACGTTGGACAACTCAATCTCCACCGGCGGCATGGTGCGTTCGTAGAACCGTTCAGGCGAGTCGCAATGCGTGAGCCGTCGGAACAGCTCGAGCCTGCGACCCTCATCTCGCGGGTCCTGATAGCTGAAGTCGATGCAGACATGGTTGCCGATGGAGTTGTTGATCTCGGTGACGCCGTCGACCAGGGAGCACTTCTCGATGATCTCGGACTTGTCGCGGACGTCGCCCAGCTGGAAGAGGTAAGCCACATCGTTCACGCCGAGCAGACGGAAGTTGGGATAGATCTGGAAGTACCGGACGAAGCCGCTCCGCTTCATTTTGCCGAGGCGAAGCTTCACGGTGTTCCCGTCGGCCCCTACCTTCTTGGCAATCACCCACGGGTTCAGCCGCGACAGGTCGCCCGAGGTAGGTCCGTAGGGACGATACCCGAGCGACTTGAAGATCATGAAATCGAGCTGATCCAACTTCCCAATACCGGAGCACGGCTAGGGTTTCGGTCAGACTAAAGCTTTTCGTGTCCCAAAACCTGACGGCGGCTGGCCAACGGGTTAAGTCCGCATCGCACGTGCGGGCGCTCCAAGGAAGTGACGAACCTTGGGCAACAAAATGATCTTCAACTGTGTGCATGGCAAGGAAGACGCCGAGCGAGCCTCCCTACCCTTCGTGGCCGCAAACGTGGCTGCCACGGGCGGTCAGGAGGCCATTGTCCTCTGCACCGTGGACGGTGTCTGGCTGGGCACGAAGGGGGGACGGGATGGCATCGAGGCGAAAGGACTCTCCCCCCTCGCGAAGATCTACTCCGACTTCATCGCGAACGGCGGGAAGGTGTGGCTCTGCGGAGCCTGCACGAAGCCGAGGGCGATCACGGAGGAGCAGCTGGCCGAGGGTGCCACGATCGTGGGCGCAGCCAAGATCGTCGAGGAGATTGCCGCCGGGGCTCGGGCGATCAGCTTCGCGTAGAGGCCCATCCTCAGAGAGAGCACGAGTCACACCCACGGAAGTGATTGATTGGAAAGCACTCGAGGAACATCGGAACTTGAACGCACTGAGAAGGCTGCTGGAGAGGCGTTCGTGGAGGCCCTGGCAGCTCGCGATTCGAAGCGGCTGCGAGCTGCCCTGCATCCTGACGCGCATTTGCGTGCCCTCGTGCCTTCGGGCTTCAAGGAGAGCATAGGTTCCGACGCCGTCGCGGCCCGTCTGGAGTCCTGGTTCGCCGAGGCAGAAAGCCTCACCGTCGTTTCGAAGAAGGTGTCCCACGTCTCCGACCGCCTCCGGGTTCAGTATCGTTTCGACGAGCATTACCCGGATGGCGACTCGGAACTCATCGAGCAGGACGCCTACTGCGGGGTCCGCGAGGGCCGGATCGATTCGATCGACCTGCTCTGCTCCGGACACCTCCCAGGATCCGCGGAGCCAGGGACGGAGGTCCGGCGGTTTGACGCAGGAGAGTTGGGATGTGGGAGCGGACTTCCCCAGGAGTTCCGCCGTCAAGTCAGTGCTCTTCCGGTCGGCGGCATCCTGGAGACGGCCACCCGGGATCCGGCGGCCAAGGAGGACTTGCCGGCCCTGGCACGCCTGCTGGGCCACCAGGTGCTTTCCGTGACGACCTCCCCGGAAGGCCAGACGATTGTCATCGTGAAACGAGGGGGTTGAGTCTACTGGTGAGTCTCCTGCCCGGGCTTCGACCCCACCGGATTCGATCTTCTGAACCGATGGACCGCACGTCCTTTGCTTACCCGCACGCTGTGGGCTATCCCAAGCTCGATGGACGGGGAAGCGCTCAGGGTAGGGTTCCACTCTGCGACCGGCGAGTTGGCTCAGCTCTAGACGCGCACGTGCCAGTCGGGGACGATACCCGCTTTGGCGGAGATCGCGCCCGCGGGGCACCGGGTCGGGGAGAGGCGAATGACGTAGGTGCGAGCTATGGGCCACGTTGAAGCTTCCGGAATCGTCGAGGCCGGGAGACGGGAACTCTTCTACTACACGGACTGGTGCTACAACGTCCCCGAGTGGTTCGAGCCGGTGAGGAAGACGCAGATCCTCGAGCTGCCCGACTCAGCAGGAATGGGGAAAGTCACTCAATACGCCGGCACACTCCTGGGGCGTGACATGGAGTGGGAGGCACGATCGGTCGAATGGAAGGAGGACGAAGTCTGGATGATGAGGGCCTCCCGAGGAATTCCCGCCAGGATGAACATGCAGCTCCGGTTCCGACTCGAGGACGCGGAGACGGGCAAGACCAAGGTGACCTGCTGGGTTGGGTATCACGCGCCCTACCCCGTCCTGGGCGCTGTCATCGACCGGATCTACCTGCGAAAGGAGGCGGTGCGGTTGGCCAATCTTGCGATTGGAGGGATCAAGCGGATGGCCGAGCAGCATCGAGTGCGACCTGTCGAGGTGGCGGTGGAGAAGCGTAAGGCGGACCATCCGGGCTACGGGGAGGGATCCGCGAAAACGATAGCAACTTCCCGTGCAGGAGAATGAAGCTCGCGCAGGTGCAGAACGGGAGGAGAACGCCCGGTCGGGAGGTTCTCTGTGAGAGGGTATTAGTAGGCCAGTCAGGATGTCAACCTCCGCCAGTTGGAGGGGACGCATGTCCGAATCCGACGCAGTCCGCAAGACGATCGAAGAGCACAATGCGAACATCTGCAAGTGGTATGCGGCAGGGGATGCGGACCGGGTCTCCCAGATGTTCGCCGAAGACTGCTGGCAGATGCCGCCGAACGCGGAGCCCCTTGTGGGACGTGACGCGGTGCGGGATTTCTGGAAGCGAGCCATGCAGTGGGGGAAGTGGGTTTTCACCCTCGACACGGAG
>OFHG01000101.1_pt1 | contig 39683 bp, 33 predicted proteins | sample 1521931 | NCBI WGS metagenome assembly OFHG01 (sample SAMEA2468438, study PRJEB22500) | soil metagenome | biome: Glassland; feature: Farmland; material: Clay | place: Australia | collected 2013-01-31 | depth 0.55 m
CCTCCGGCTCCTGCCGGAGGGGGCTCCACTGATTGCTTATCTGTTTTTCCCGCACCCCTCGCGCGCGTTCTGGAACATCCTGAGCCAGGGGGATGCGTCAAGGGACTTCTTGAGGTCTTCGGGGAGCCAGCCCCACTGCCAGGTGAGGACCGTGCGTTCGGGGTGCGGCATCATGGCGAGGTGTCGTCCGTCGGGCGAGCAGAGGCCCGCGATTCCCGCCGGCGAGCCGTTGGGGTTGAAGGGATAGGCTTCTGTGATCTTTGAATCGTCGTCAACATAGCGGATGGGTGCGAGGCCGAACTCACACTCCTTGAACATTTCTTTGTCCGGGAAATAGGCCAGGCCCTCGCCGTGGGCGACCCAGATGCCGAGTACGGAGTCTTCCATGCCGTTCAGCATGATCGACGGGCTCTTTAAAACTTTCACCGTCGAGAAACGCGATTCGAAGCGGCCGGACTTGTTATGGATGAAGCGGGGCTGGAGTTCGTCGCTGATCCCGCGCCAGGGCACCCAGCCCAAAAGCGCCATGAGCTGGCAACCGTTGCACACGCCGAGGCTGAAGGTGTCGGGCCGATGGTAGAATTCCTCGAACTGTTCCCAGACCTTTTTATTGAACCGGATAGAGGCGGCCCATCCCTTGGCCGAGTCGAGGACGTCGGCGTAGCTGAACCCGCCGACAAAGGCCGTGCCGCGGAATTGGTCGAGCGTAATGCGGCCTTCGAGCAGGTCTGTTACGGTCACGTCCCAGGGCTCGAAACCAGCAAGGAAGAAGGCCGAGACCATCTCCCGGTCCCCATTGCTCCCCTCTTCGCGGATGATCGCGACTTTCGGTTTCGCGGTGCTGCAGAAAAGCTCGTCAGCCGTCTGCTTCGGCCTGAAGGGAACGACAAAGGACGGGCCCGTGCGGTCGTAAATATTCTTGCGTTCTTCGCGGATGTTCTCGGGGTTTCGCTGCATCAGGTCAAGCTGATGGCTTGTCTCTTCCCAGATGTCCCGGAGCACGCGCATGTCCGAGTCTAAGACAGTGCGGAGTTCGGAGTTCGGAGTTCGGAGTGAAATAACAATTCGCTTTTCCACAGCAGTGGTGCCGATTACTTGATAGGGCACGGCTGCTTTATCGAGCATTGAGAATATCTTCGACTCTTCTGTTGGAAGATATTCGATGACCAGGCCGAGTTCTTCGGAGAACAGCGAGGCGATTGTGTCGCTCTGCTTGCCGAGGTCGATGTCGATGCCGCAGTTTCCCGCAAAAGCCATCTCGAGCAGCGTGGTTACAAGTCCGCCGTCGGAGCGGTCATGGCCTGCGAGGAGCAGTTCATCGGAAACGAGATCCTGGACAGCATTGAAGGTCCTGGTCAAAAGCTCCGGATCGTCGAGATCCGGGGATCTGTCCCCGACCTGGCCGAAAACCTGGGCAAGGGCCGAGCCGCCGAGGCGGTTTCTTCCTCCTGCAAGATCGATATACAGCAGTTTGCTTTTGCCCGGCGCCTTGAGGTCCGGCGTAACGGTCTTGGTGATGTCCGGGCAGGTGACGTAGGCGGAGATCACGAGCGTGCCCGGCGACTTTACGGTTTCGCTCGTTCCGTCCGGGTTCGTCACTTTCGCGGCCATGGACAGGCTGTCTTTCCCGCCGTCAACCGCCATGCCGAATTCGATCATAACATCGCGCATGGCAACGGCCGCGTCATACAGCCGGCTGCCTTCGCCGGGGAGCTTGGGCGCCCACATCCAGTTTGCCGAGCAGCGGACGTCGCCAAGGCCGCTTATCTTTGCCCAGACGATATTGGTGAGCGCTTCCCCCACGCTCATCCGCGCCATGGCAGCGGGATCAAGCAATTCTTTTATCGGCTGTTCGCCGATCGAGAGGGCCCCCCCGGTCAGGCCGAAATGGGATTGGGCGATCACGGCAACGTCGGACACGGTGAGCTGGAGCGGGCCCGCGCACTGCTGCCGCGCGATCAGGCCCGTGACCGAACGGTCCACCTTGTTCGTAAGGAACCGTTTGGAGCCGACCGATAAAAGTCTCAGCACGCGGTCGAGCGCTTTTCGCACGGTCAGGTCTTTCGGAAGCTCGAGGGGGTTAAGCGCGGTCTTTTTCCTGTCGAGGTTGAAGATCTTTTGCGGCATGTCGCCGAGGACTTTGGCGAGCTCGAGATTTTCAGGCGTTGAGCCGTCTGTCTCATCGAAGAGCGTGATGTAGCCATCTCCGGTGATCGTGCCGATGATCGCGACGGGCACCTTCTCGCGCTTGCAGAGCGAGCGGAACAGGCGTTCATGTTCGGGCTTTAAGAGGAGCGCGTTCTGCTCCTGATATTCCGCGCCCCAGATCTCGAGGACCGACAGCGTATTGTCCCCGACCTGTATCTTTCTGATCTCTATCTTCGCGCCGGCCGGGTGCACGATCTCTTTGACGACGTTGCAATTGCCGCCTGCGCCCTGGTCATGGATGCTCTGGATGGGGTTCTTTCCCCCGAGCTCCACGCAGGCGCGGATCACGCGGTTCATTTTTTGTTCCATCTCGGCGTCGCCGCGCTGCACGGCGTTGAAGTCGAGTTCGGCGATGTTCTCTCCCTGGATCATGGATGAGGCGGCGCCGCCTCCCATGCCGATACGGTAAGCCGGGCCGCCGATCTTGACCACGAGCATCCCCTTTTGCGCTTCTGTTTTGTTCGTGTGGCGGGAGTCCATCTGGCCGATGCCGCCGGAAAACATGATCGGCTTGATCCATTCCCGGCGCTCGCCGTCGGGGAGACGCAGGCCGAAGGAGCGGGTGAAGCCCAGGATAACGGGCTCCCCGAACTTGTTGCCGTAGTCGGACGCGCCGTTACTGGCCTCGACCTCGATCGCAAGCGGCGGGGCGAGATTATTCGGATATGAATATGAGGCGTCTTCCCAGGGAAGCTCGTACCCGGGGATGCGGAGGTTTCCGACGCAGTAGGCCGCGGTGCCGGCGACCACGAGGCCGCCCGTCCCGGTTGCCTGCACGTCGCGGATGCGTCCGCCGGTGCCGGTCTCGGCCCCCGGGAAGGGCGCCACGCCCGAGGGGAAGTTGTGCGTTTCTGCGGTCAGGATGATATGGTCTTTTCGTTTCGTCTCGCGGAACGGCGACGGCTTTCCCGGAGTTTCGGGAAGAATGGTGGTGATATCGTATCCCGTGATGGCGCTCGAGTTGTCGCTGAAGGCAATGACGCTGTTATTTTTGTTTGCCTCCCAGGTCGCCTTCACGATCTTCATCAGGGTCTCGGGGATTTCTTTCCCATCGACGATTAGCTTGCCGCGGAAGAACCAGTGGCGCGAGTGCTCGCTGTTCGACTGCGACAGGTCAAAGCACTCCACGTTCGTGGGGTTTCGCTTGATGTCCTGCACAAAGAGGTTCGTATAATAATCCAGGTCCCAGTCATCGAGCCCCAGTCCCATCGCACGGTTTATCTTTTCAAGCGCGGCTCTTCCCTCTTCCAGAAGCGGGACGATGCGCACCGGCTCGGGCCTGGTCCCGGTCTCGAAGGTCTTGAGCGGCTCGGAATAAGGGCACTCGGTCATGCGGTCGTGAACGAGGGTGAGGAAGGCAGCTCTTTGCTCCTTGCTCATGGGCTGCTTATCAAGCGAAAGCAGGAAGCGTCGTGAGCGCTCGATTCGCGTAATCTTCCCGAGACCGCAGGCGTGGCATACGGACACGGCGTTCGTTGACCAGGCCGTGGTGAAGTTCATGCGGGGGCCGACCTCCAGGACCACGTGCGGAGTGGGGAGTGGGGAGTGCGGAGTGAGGAACGTATTGTCGGAGAACTTTTCAGGTTCGAAGGTTTCGGCAAGGAGCCACCGGAGCAGGCGCATTTCGTCCGGAGTCTGCGGTCCGTCAGCGGCCACATTGAAGCAGAATTCGGTCTCAATCCCGTGGATCGCGGGAGACACCGTTTGCCGCGCCGTTGCGAGCAGGCCGGCTGTCTGGTAGGAGGAAAGCGCCGGGATGCGGTAAAGATGAAAGAGGGCCATAGGAGTCTTGTTATTTTCTCTTTAACGAGTGATGATGCCGGTGTTGTCTTTGCGAAGAGCGGCAGCGACGAAGCGATCTCGCCGTAATCGTGTGCTGAGATTGCTTCGCTCCGCACCCTGCACTCGCGCTATGCACCTGTAATCGCTGGGCGCAGCTCGCAATGACGGGATAGGACGGCGGTACCGTGTGTTTTTGCGGAGGACGATCATCCTCTTACCGTTCCGTGAGCGATACGACCTTCTGCTCGGCGGCCTTCTTCTCGCCAGCCATTTCGCACTTGCCGTCGAAGGTGACGCCCTCTTCGATGATGAGCTTCGGCGTTTTTATGTTGCCCTGGATGTTTCCGGGGGCAAGGATATGCACCTTCTGGCCTGCAGTGATATTGCCCACGATCTTGCCGCTCGAGATGATCGTCCCGACGCCGATCTCGCCCTGCAGGAACGCCCCGTCGCCGGCGATCAGTGTGTCCTTGGAAACGATCTCCCCCTCCACCTTGCCGTCAACGCGTATGGTGCCTTCGAAGCTGAGCACGCCCTTGAACTCCGTACCCTTGCCCAGGAATGCGGTGATTTCCGCCTGTTCCGGTGAACCTGAACCTTTCTTAAGCATCTATATATTCCTCCTCGAAAATGATTTCAATATTATAAAAGCATTGGAACGCAGATTTGCGCCATGAACGCAATTAAATATTTTTAACAGCGCACAAGGCGAATGCTGTATGCCGTGACTGGCTGTGATCCTTTAATCCACCTTTTCTGCGTAAATCTGCGTCCACCTTTCAACAAATTTTTTCCAGGATCCTGTCCAGCTCTTCGGTTGAATAATACTCGATGACGATTTTTCCGCCTTTTGATTTCGACGCGATGCTCACCTTGGTGCCGAGCGCCTTCTTGAGCTTCTCTTCCACAGCTTTGAGCTCGTGGCTCAGCCGCGCTTTCTTTTCCTTGGGCGGGTTCTTGAGCCGTGAGGCAAGCGCTTCGGCCTCTCGGACAGAAAGTCCCTTTTTTCCGATCAAGAGCGCTGCCTGTAATTGATCGCGCACGCGCTCAAGCGACAGGAGCGCCTTGGCGTGTCCCATGCTGAGGCTGCCGGTTGCGAGCTCGTGCTTTATTTCCTTCGGCAGGCTGAGAATGCGAAGAAAGTTCGTCACGGTCGAGCGCTCTTTGCCCACGCGTTTGGCAAGATCTTCCTGGGTCAGCTTGAACTCGTCCTGGAGCCGCTTGTACGCCTCGGCCGCTTCGAGCGGGTTCAGGTCCTCGCGCTGGATGTTCTCGATCAGCGCCATCTCGAGGAGTTCGCGCTTTGTCGCTTCCTTGACGAGCGCGGGAATGGTCTTGAGTCCCGCGAGCCGTGATGCGCGCCACCTGCGTTCGCCGGCGATCAACTCGTAGCCGCTGCCGGCCCGGTGCACGATGACGGGCTGAATCACGCCCTGCTCTTTGATCGAAGCCGCGAGCTCCTTCAGTTTTTCATCGTCAAAGACCTTCCGGGGCTGATACTCGTTCGGCACGATCTTGTCGAGCTCGATTTCATTGATGCCGAGGGCCTTCTTCTCTTTGTCGTTGAGTGCGGAGAGGTCGGGGATGAGCGCGCCGAGGCCCTTACCGAGCGCCTGCTTTTGCATTGGTCAGGACCTCCTTTGCAAGCTCCAGGTAGCTCTGGGCTCCTCTGGAACGTATATCATACAACAGCACCGGCTTGCCGTGGCTCGGCGCCTCGGAGAGCGCAACGTTGCGGTGGATGATGGTGGTAAATACCTTGTTTCCGAAGTACTTGCGCACTTCCTGCGACACCTGTTCGGCCAGGTTGTTCCTGCTGTCGTACATGGTGAGAAGGACGCCTTCGATGGCAAGGTCCGGGTTCAGGTCCTGCTTGATGAGCGTGATCGTGTTCATGAGTGCTGTCAGTCCTTCGAGCGCGTAGTACTCTGTCTGGACCGGGATGAGCACTCCGTCGGCCGCGGTGAGGGCGTTGATGGTGAGCAGCCCGAGCGACGGCGGGCAGTCGATAAAGATATAGTCGTAATTATCCCTGAAGACGGCGAGCGCTTTTTTGAGAACCCGCTCGCGGGCAATCATCTGGATGAGCTCGACCTCTACGCCTACGAGGTCGATTCCCGCCGGAACTACATCGAGCCAGGGAAAATGAGTGGATTTTTTGATCTCCTGGAGCGTGCGCTTGCCGGTATAGAGGTCATAGGTGCTGCCGGAGATGTCCTTGCGGTCGATCCCCATGCCGCTCGTGGAGTTGCCCTGGGGGTCGGAGTCAATGAGCAGGACTTTTTTTTCAGCCGCAGCGAGCGATGCAGCGATGTTCACGGTGGTCGTCGTCTTACCCACGCCGCCCTTCTGATTGGCAATTGCTATGACTCTGCCCATGCTTTTTCCACACCCTCCGATACACGAACCAGAACCGCATTACTTTACCATATGATAGTAATAAAAGGAAGAAAAAAACTCGGATTTTACGCAGAGAGCGCCGGGAATCATTTGAGGATGTTCAGAATCAAATTAGGGAGATAACCGCGGTTTTCCCACAGGCAGGTTTTAGAAAAACCATTACGTGAGTATGGAATCTGAGAGTTCCTCTGCGCCCCCTGCATTCCCTGTGGCGACAGGTTTTTCGGATTTATGGCCCGCAATACAAAATCTGCATTTCGAATTCGGCGATGTTCCACGTGGAACATCGCTCTTTACCACTGTCCGAGCTCTCCGCCGGCCGGGCTCACCCGGAGCGAGCCGAGCGATATGTTCCGGACCGTAGAAATATCCCGAAGCGGCGTAATTACCCGAACGGTCAGCTCCTTCAGGTCCATGCTGCGAAGAATCCCCAGGCCGAGGCAGAGGTTGCGGTCGTCGTTCAGCCCTACGAGCAGATGATCCAGCTCGGATACCTTAAGGACGGTTACTTCCCGGACGCCATATTGCTCCTTGGCCGTGTAAAGCTCATCGCCCGCGTATTCTCCTTCGACCAGAAGGAAAAGCCGGTCCGCCGCCAGTTCCGCATGGATGACGATTGCCTGGAGAATCTTTGAAAGTTTATTAACGTCCCGGAACCCCAGGCGCTCGCCGGTGCCCAGGCCCGGCCCGTGCACGCCAACGTCGTGGAGCGCGATTTCCTGAAAATCGGCGCCCCGGAAATATTCTTTAAACCGCTGTTCCCGGGCCGCACGGCGCGCCTCGCCGGTGGACATCTTTGCATCGGGAGATATCGGCAGGCGGTGAATAAGCAGTCCTGCCCGGTGCGAATGCGGGGCAAGCAGGTGTTCGACTTCGTTCCCCTTTTGCAGGGCCACCACATAATGGGGCGCGATCATGTCGATCTCGTGGAACTTGAGCTCCCGCGCCGCGCCGCCCTGCACCAGGCCGCAGGTATTGATCAGAATGAGACCGGGATCCGACGTTTGGGCAAGGGTAAAGAGCTTTTGGATGCCGGAGATAAGCTCGAGGAGGCGGCCGACCGGCGACGTGTTCCCGATGAAACTGAGGGTTTGAGGACTTCTCCGCTTTAGCAGGTCGGCGGCTTCGGCATAAAGCGTCAGCGATATCACCGCTGGCGGGCCAATGAAGGTCTGGCCAGGGTCGGCATCGATCCAGGCCACACTTCTACCGTGGCGGCAAAACATCCCCGCGAGGTACAGGCAGAAGGTGGTCTTGCCCGAGCCCGGGGCGCCGAGGACCATGACCGGTCCGCCATGGGCCAGGATGTCTTCAGCGGCAACCCGCCATTCCGGCGGTATTTTAAGCGCTCGTTCTGACATCATGCATACGTCTCGATTCATTCGGTAATGTTCCACGTGGAACATTACCCGGCCTTCTATCCGTCAAGCTTCTTAAAAACCCAGATCGCCCGTTTATACTCCGAATGCGGGAGGGTGAGCTCTATCTTCCTTTGTGCGGTGAAGCCGGTCCCGGCTAACTCCTGCTCCTTGATTGACTCCTCAGGCCCCCGACTGAGGACCATAAGCCCTCCATGTTTGAGAAAAGGCGCGCCCGAAACGAGGGCGGTTTTCATGTCAGCAAAGGCCCGGGCCGTAACAACATCAAAAACACGGTGATAAGAATCGGGAAGTTCCTCGGTCCGCAGGTCCATTACCTCGGCTCCGGACAGTGCGAGCGTCCTTACAGCATGACGGAGGAAGGAAGCTTTCTTTTTGATCGACTCTACAAGCGTGACCGCGATTCCGGGACAGGCAATCTTGATCGGGATTGCCGGAAATCCCGCCCCTGATCCCATATCGAGAAGTCTCAAGCCCGGCGCAGGGATGAAGCCTTTTATATGGGACAGGGAATCAAGCACGTGCTTGATAACGGTGTCCCCCTCCCCCTTGATGGCCGTCAGATTAATCCTGCTGTTCCATTTTTTAAGCTCTGCCAGGAAGATGAACAGGGAGTTCACCTGTTCGACGGTCAGGGAAATGCCGAGCTCTTCGGCGCCCGTGATCAATAACTCTCTCGGTATCATGATGTCGTCCTCTGGTTACGCTTGGTCATGTTGTGTTTACTCTGTACCCCGCCTTCGGCACTCCGGCTATTCCCCTCCCCGCTTCCTTTTTCCAAGCGCCACTACGAGGAGCGAGATGGCGGCCGGGGTCACGCCGGAAATTCTCGTGGCCTGGCCGAGCGAGACGGGACGCACCTGCTTAAGCTTCTGCCTGACCTCGGCGCCGAGGCCGGTCACGGCATCGTAATCCATGTCCGTAGGAATGCCTTTTTGTTCAAGCGTTTTAAAGCGGTCAACCTGCTGGAGCTGGCGCTCGATGTATCCCTCGTACTTTACCCGGATTTCAATCTGCTCTGCAGCCTCGCTTGACATGGCATCCGGTGAAGGGCTTATCCCCGCAATATCGTAGTATCCCAGTTCAGGACGCTTGAGGAGCTGGTCAAGGGGCGCCTCGCCTGATATGCCGGTGGTTCCCCGCGCCGCAAGCATGCTGTTTATTTCCTGAGTTGATTTTACCCAGGTTTTTTTGAGCCGAGAAACTTCCCGGTCAACGGAGTCCTTCTTCTCCCGATAGAGAGCGTATAACTCGTCCGGCACCAGGCCGATATCATGTCCTTTATCCCGGAGCCGCAGGTCGGCGTTGTCCTCCCGGAGGATGAGCCGATACTCGGCGCGGGAAGTGAACATGCGGTACGGCTCGGATGTTCCCCGCGTTACGAGGTCGTCGATCAGGACGCCGATGTACGCTTCAGCGCGGGAGAGGATGAGCGCTGGTCGCTTCTGGATTTTGAGTGCGGCATTAATTCCGGCCATCAGCCCCTGGGCTGCTGCCTCCTCATAGCCCGAGGTCCCATTGATCTGGCCGGCGAAGTACAACCCGGCAATTTTCTTTGTCTCGAGCGTATGAGTGATCTGCGTCGGCGGAGCGAAGTCATACTCTATCGCATATGCAGGCCGCATGATTTCAACCTGCTCAAGCCCCGGAATGGAACGGTACAGTCTTGTCTGAACATCGTAAGGAAGACTTGTTGATACGCCGTTGGCGTAGTATTCCTCGGTGTCCAGTCCTTCGGGCTCAAGGAAAACCTGGTGCCGCTCGCGCTCCGAGAACCGCATAACTTTATCTTCGATTGAGGGACAGTACCTTGGCCCGATACCTTTTATTACTCCTGCGTAAAGTGGGGAACGATCAAGGTTATTTCGTATAATTTCATGGGTATCGATATTCGTATATGTTAAATAACATGGTAATTGTGGGAGGGGGTGTTCTTTTTCTGTTAAAGAAAAGAATGGCGCAGGTTCATCTCCGGTCTGCGCCTTCATCTTCGAGAAGTCGATCGTTCTTCCGTTTAGCCGTGCGGGCGTGCCGGTCTTGAGTCTGCCAATCTCAAAGCCGAGGGTTCTCAGACAGTCCGACAGCCCGACGGACGGAAACTCCCCTGCCCTGCCCGAGGGATAATGCGCGAGACCGATGTGGATAAGACCTTTTAAAAAAGTACCCGTTGTAATGATCACGGCCGATGAGAGATACTGGACGCCGATATTCGTTTCAACGCCGATGATTTCGCCGTCCTCGACAAGAAGCTTTTCGACAAGTCCCTGCTTCACATCCAGGCCGGCCTGTTTCTCAACAGATTCCTTCATCGCAAGACGGTACTTCTGCTTATCTGCCTGGGCGCGCGTGCCTCGGACTGCGGGACCCTTGCTCCGGTTCAGGACGCGGAACTGGATCCCGGTCCGATCGATGACCTTTGCCATCTCGCCGCCCAGGGCGTCGATCTCTTTTACCAGATGTCCCTTGGCCAGGCCGCCGATGGCGGGGTTACAGGACATGAGCGCGATGCTGTCGAGGTTCATGGTGAGCATGAGTGTGGAGCAGCCCATACGCGCGGCAGCAAGGGCGGCCTCGCACCCGGCATGGCCGGCGCCGATCACGATTACGTCGTATTTTTTAATAAAAGACATTAAGCCACTCCGAAAGCGACCAAAAGACACACTCTGCACTCGCGCTACCGCATTTATAAACGCTGGGTGCAGGCAGAGGCACGGAGAAAGGATCACATGAAAAAAACCGGACAAGAGCAGCAGTCTTTAAAGTCAGCACAAATTGTCCCGTTGTCTCCCTCGGTACTCCTTTTGCCCACCTCAGGATCTCCGTTCCTCCGTGGTTAAATATATTCGTATTTTCATACTTACTTCCCGATGCAGAAGTCGTTAAATATCCGTTCGAGGATATCGTCCGTATACGTCGCGCCGATAATAAGCCCAAGACTGTCGAGCGCGCCCCGGAGGTCTACGGCAATGAACTCTGCAGACAGGCCCGACCTGATCGTCTCGAGCGACCGCTGAAGGCTTTCTTTTGCCTGCTCGAGCGCGGCCTTGTGCCGCTGGTTTACGGCCCAGGCATGCTCCCGCGACGTGAAGGCCCCCTTCCTTACCGTATCCGCCAGGGATTGGCGAAGATCTCCGAGACCCGCGCCCGTGCGGCACGATACGGCAACCTTCGTCACCGGCAGCCCGCTCGCTCCGATTTTTCCCGGCAAATCCGATTTATTGATCACGGCGATAGTGTTCTTCCCGTTCACCTCGTCCAGCACCCGCCGGTCCTCGGGCATAAGCGGCTGCGAGCCGTCGAGCACCACCAGCACGATGTCGGTTGTTTCAATGGCCGCAAGGGTCCGCCGCACCCCCTCCCGCTCCACCGCGTCATGGGAATGCCGGATGCCGGCGGTGTCCAGTATCCTGAGCGGGACACCGGCGATGTTCAGATATTCTTCCAGCACGTCCCGGGTCGTGCCCGGGATGTCGGTAACGATCGCCCGGTCCTGTTTTAAGAGCGCGTTCAACAGCGATGATTTGCCGACATTCGGCCTGCCGACGATCGCTGTTGCAAAGCCGTCGCGCAGTATTCTCCCGAAGGAAGCGCTCGAAAGAAGTCCGTCAAGTCCGTCAAGCACGCGGGAAACTTCTTCCCAAAGAGGTTTTCCGCTTTCGCTTTCGACCTCCTCGGGAAAATCGATTCCCGCCTCAACGGAGGCACTGATCGCAATGAGGCGGTCCCGAAGGAGGGAGATTTCGGCCGACAACCCTCCGAGCAACTGCTCGTTAGCAGCCCGGTGAGCAAGGTCCGTCTTCGCCCGGATGATGTCCATGACGGCCTCGGCCTGGGCGAGGTCGATCCTGCCGTTCAGGAATGCGCGTTTCGTAAACTCGCCCGGTTCCGCCTGCCTCGCGCCGGCCGCGACCAAAAGTGCCATCGTGCGCCAGAGCGGGACCATGCCGCCGTGACAATTTATTTCGACCACGTCCTCGCGGGTATATGTCGCCGGCGCGCGCATCACGCTTACGAGCGCCTCGTCCACCGGCTCGCCGGAGGCGGGGTCAACGACATGGCCGTAGCGCAGTGTGTGCGAAGCCCCGAGAGCGACGCCGGTTTCTTTCCGCGGCCTGAAAATTCCGGATGCGATCAGGACCGCGTCCCTTCCGCTGACGCGAATAATACCGATCCCGCCCTCGCCGGGAGGAGTTGAGACCGCGCATATGGTGTCCTGTTCAGGCATGGCGGGTATATTACCACAAAGCCCAGGTCCTCAAAACATCTTTTTAGCGGACCACTCTCGAAAGGAAAGGTTTCTGCCTCTTTTTGCAGATTTTGTGATAAAATATTTTCATTGAAACTCCCTGCTGTCTCGCCCCTGCGTGACCGGGAATCTCGATTCTTAAGGACGGAACACTATCGTATTCGCTCGCTAACCCCGGAGTCCCGCCATGACGGGGAGTGCGCTTACTCCAGAATTCAACCCTGTCATGGACACCAAAAAAATAAAAAAACTGGTGGATCAGTATTCTCAGAAGCAACTCGAAACCTGTATTTTTCAGCAGCTTTCAAAAGGCGAGAACGCATGCGAGATCGTGGATGACACCGATGAGGTGATCACTGCCCTGAGCAAGGCTGAGGTGGTGCGCGAACTCATGGATGAGGGCAAAACCTTCTCCGAGGCGCTGCGCGAGCTCGCTCGCAGGATCCGCGCGGTGTACGGGAAAGAAACATAACGCGTTGCCCCGGACGCTGATTTAAAGAAGCATTCATTACCAATAAAACCATCATCCTCCATTCTTCAGGAGGGCTGAACTCCCCGGTCTCGCTGTCTCCCCGGCAGGCCTCTCTAACGAAAGGAAGCCATGAACAACAAATCGCTCTGGGAACGGTACAAAAAACTTCTCTGTGCGGCGCCGTCCATCGGCCTCTCGCTTGATATCAGCAGGATGAACTTTGCCGATGACTTTCTCGATCGCATGGAACCAGAGATGCAGAAGGCCTACAACGCGATGGGGGCGCTCGAGGCCGGTGCCATCTCCAATCCTGACGAGGACCGCATGGTCGGGCACTACTGGCTCAGGGCCCCGGAGCGCGCGCCGTCGGTCGGGATCCGCAAGGAAATTGAGGACACGCTCCAGGCCATCAAAGATTTTGTCTTCACGGTGCACGCAGCCAAGATCTATCCCCGGAAACACGCCCGGTTCACGAATATCCTGAGCATCGGCATCGGTGGTTCGGCCCTTGGACCGCAGTTCATCGCAGATGCGCTCGGCACAACCGCAGACAAAATGACGCCGTACTTTCTGGATAATACCGACCCGGGCGGTATCGACCGCGTGCTCGCCAAAATTGGAAACAGGCTTGACGACACGCTTACGCTCGTCATTTCGAAAAGCGGCGGCACCATAGAGACCAGAAACGGGATGCTTGAGGTTGCAGCAGCTTACCGGAAGGCAGGACTTTCATTTGAAAGGCACGCAGTGGCAATAACAGGAGTGGGAAGCAAGCTCGATGAAATAGCGAAAAAAGGAGGATGGATAGCCAGATTTCCCATGTGGGACTGGGTTGGTGGGAGAACATCAATAATGTCGAGTGTCGGGCTGCTGCCAGCCGCACTGCAGGGCCTAGATATAGAAGGATTATTGAAGGGTGCTGGTGCATGCGACGAGGTGACCCGCAGCAAAGATACCCGGACGAACCCTGCGGCACTCCTTGCCCTGTCCTGGTATCACGCTACGGAAGGCCGGGGGGCCAAGGACATGGTAATACTTCCCTATAAAGACAGGCTTCTGTTCTTTTCCAAGTACCTCCAGCAGCTTGTCATGGAATCCCTGGGCAAGGAGAAAGACCTGAACGGGAAGGTCGTGAACCAGGGGATCGCTGTTTACGGGAATAAGGGTACGACGGACCAGCACGCCTATGTGCAGCAGCTGCGCGAGGGAGTGAACAATTTCTTCGCGACCTTCATAGAGGTGCTTCATGATCACGACGGCCCCTCTCTTGAAGTCGAGCCCGGCGTCACGAGCGGCGATTATCTGAGCGCCTATCTTCAGGGCACGAGGAACGCTTTGTACGAAAACCGCCGCGAGTCGATCACGATCACGATCGACAAACTCGACGCCAGGTCGATCGGCGCCCTTATTGCGCTGTATGAACGGGCGGTCGGGTTCTACGCAACGCTCATAAACATCAATGCTTACCACCAGCCGGGAGTGGAAGCGGGAAAGAAAATGGCCGAGGCCGTCATCAAGCTCCAGCTCGACGCTCTTTCCCATCTGCGCAGGAACTCCGGCAAAGCCTTTACCGTGGAAGAGGTTGCCGCCGCCGTCGGCGCGGCAGGCCGTGAAGAGTCAATCTACAAGATCCTCGAGCATGCGAGCGCAAACGGAGACCACGGGGTGAAAATGACCGCAGGGAAGGGGATGCCTGAAAGGAAGTATGAGGTGCAATCGTAAAAAGATAAGGCAAAGTCCCGTATCCGTAAACAAGACATCAAGAGCGCAGCGAACCAATGTATCAGAAGTCAGGAAACATCTTGATTGCGACGTTCTTTCCGTTCTCAGTCACCACGCGGGCCTCGAGGATGCCTCCCTCGATGTACGCGAGTTTAAAATTTTTGAATCCGCGTGAAACGAGGCTTTTTGCATCGGCAGGGCAGCCTCCCTCGCACCCCGCAATGCCTTTTACCAATTTTGGAAGAAGCCCCCGGACGTCCAATCCGCCCGCTGTTGCTCCCTGGGAAGAGAGAAACGACTCGATCCGCCTTACCGTAGCATCAATGTCCAGGTGAAAGGGATTGTCAATCGGGATTGACAATGATTTACCATCGGCGTTTATATCAAGCTCCATTCAAACTACCTCCCTGCCAAGCGAAAATTGATTTTGTCCGAGAAAAACATCTGGACACGGATCAAATCTGACTTGCCGCGACCGTAAAGAGATTAAAAGCTTTTCATGATCACCATGAGCGTGAAACATTTCGCGGCCGAACATTTCTGATTTCCCGCGTTCATCAGCGGATACGACCAGCCTAAACAGGTGCTACGGCCAGTGATATTACCCAATACCGCCTGATTTTGCAAGAGGCAATTATCCGGAGGAAGCGACCGATAATATAAACACCGCAATCAACACAATCAGTCCGTCACAGCGCTTGAAAAAAACGCATCAGTTCCGCTTCCGTATTATAAAAATGCGGCGACACGCGAAGCCCTCCTCCGCGCGCATTCACCATGATATTCTGTTCCCGCAATCTGGCGCGCACCTTCACGGGGTCGAAGTTCCCGGTAAAGGTGACATTGCCGCCGCGCGCCTCCTTCTCCCGGGGCGTGAGAACCGCAAAACCTCCTTGCTCCGCCTCACGGATAATGACATCCCCCAACCCCAAAACACGCGCCTCGATGTTTCTCATGCCGGCCTCAAGTAAAAGATCGACAGCGGCGCCGAGTCCGATGATTCCCATGACGTTCATCGAGCCCTCCTCGAATCGTAAAGCGTCGGTCTTCAGGCGGAAATCAGGATGGTCGAAATCAAGCTCGTTCTGAACGGATTTCCAGCCGATGAGGGGCGGGGCAAGGCGTTCGGCCAGTTCACGCCCGCAATAGAATATGCCAATGCCCTCGGGTCCGAGAAGCCATTTGTGCGCATCCGCGGAGAGAAAGGCGATGTTAAACGACTTAACATCCATCGAAATAACGCCGAGGCTCTGGATCGCGTCCACGCAGAGCAGGATGTCCTTCTGCTTGCACAGCTCTCCCACACTTTTTAAATCGATCCTGAAGCCGTTTGTAAACTGTACCGAACTGAGCGCAAGCAGGCGGGTCCTGGGATCGATCAAGCGTTCTATGTCGCCGATCTCGATCCTTCCCTTACGCGAAGGGATGACCTTTACCCCGACCCCTTTTCTCCGGAGATTGAGCCACGGATAAATATTAGAGGGGAATTCCTTTTCGTAAATAAGAACATTGTCTCCCGGCTTCCAGTCGAGCCCTTCGGCAACGATCGAAAGCCCGTGAGACGTGCTCCTGACGAAGGCGAGCTCATCAGGTCCGGCGTTGATGAGTCCGGCGCAGGTACTCCTGATCTCGACGATCCGTTTGGCCCAGGATGGATAATGAAATGCGCCGCCCCCTGCAGACTCCGCAAGAAACCGCTCTAGTGCGTCCTTGACCCTGAGCGAGGCAGGGGACACGCCTGAATGATCAAGGTAAATGTATTTTTGCGTTACCGGAAATTCGCTTCTATACGATTCGAGTTTATTTGGCATGTTTTGTGATATAGTCCTCTTTTTCCCCGCGGGTCAGAGCTTTCAGTGCACACTCTTTTTTCAACGCGAAGGAATGGTTTCGACAGGGCTCCTGATAAACGAGCTTCACCGGGCAACGGCTTCGCGTGTAGCGCGAAGCAATGCCCGCATTGTGCTGTTCCAGGCGTCGTGAAGGGTCATTCGTAATGCCGGTATATAAAGTGCCGTCGCTGCATTTCAGGATATACAGATACCAGCGACCCGATTTCCGTCCGTATTTTTTCCCCAAACTCATGCGTAGTACCACAGATCGTCTGAGTCAAATTTTTCAATCAAAGCATGCCTCGCTAATACGTATTGGGAAGAAAGCATTGCCCGGCCTTAAAAAGTATAGTAGAATCCATGAAGAAGATAAAGAACAAAATAAGCTCGGAACCAGTGTCGGGGAGCCTGAATTACATGCGAAACAATGCTGCGAACGGACAACTGGACCTTCTCTTTAGCCACACCGAGGACTCGCTCAGGCATTATCTTGAAGGACGCCTTAACAGGCCCGTCTTTCTCGTTCTGACGGAAAATGTTACGAGTATTCTTTCGGCGCGGATGCATGACGGCGTTCTGCGCGTGCGCCTTCACCGGATGTTTCTGAATGCGGACAGCCGGGTGACGAGCGAGATCGCTTCGTACCTGAAAAACAGAAGAGGCGCAATGCCTCATTTCTGGAGTTTCCTCCGCGACAACAAAGAGCAGCTCAGCCAGAAGCCGCCGAAGAAGATCCCTGTCCGGACCGCGGGCAAATTTCACGACCTCGGTGAATTATACCGGGAAATCAACGAAGAATACTTCGGAGGCACGGTCAACGCCGCGATCACCTGGGGGTTGAGAAGCCCGCGCTTTGCCGTTCGAAAAAGGACCGTCGGGAGCTACAGCGAGAGGTCGAACACTATCAGGATCAATCCAGTGCTCGACAAGAAGACCGTACCCCGATATTACGCCGCCTTCGTCGTCTACCACGAAATGCTTCACGCAGCCATGGGCACGCCCCTCCGGGGAAAAAGGAGGAGCATCCACTCCAGGGAATTCAGAAAACGGGAAGGGTTCTTTAGGGATTACGAGCGGGCCATGGCGTGGGAACGGGGGAAGGCATGAAAGCGGGCGGAGATGCTTGAAGTCTGTCATCATTGAATTGCACACGGTGCTGTGTTATAGTACCAGTTCCTATGAAGAGCCTGCGCGACATCATCCTGCCCCTTATTGACGACCTCCGGACGGGAAAGAAAAGCATCGAAGTGAGCGAGCTCTGGGGGGCCTCCAAGGCCCTTTTTTTGTTCGGCCTGCAGCGCGAGGCCGGACGGCCCTTGATCGTTGTCACGGCATCCCAGGAGGCGGCAGAGGCGCTTGCCGAAGACCTCGCTTTCTTCACGCAGAAACTGTCGCCCGAGGAAGCCGGGAATGAAAAGCACGAAATCCTCCTCTTTCCCGCATGGGGCGTGCTTCCCTTCGAGGCGGATTCTCCCGACAGCCGCACGGTCGGCGAGCGCATGCGCTTTCTCTACAGCCTGATATCCGGCGCGAACGGCATCTACGTGGCGCCGGTCCGATCGCTTATGCAGAAGCTCCTGCCCTGGGATTTATTTGTCGACTCCGTGAAGGCCATCACCCTGGCAACGCAGCTTGCTCCCGACATCCTCGCAGCTGCGCTTGTTGCCACGGGCTACGAATCAACTTCTCTGGTTACCCGCGTGGGCGAGTTCAGCAGGAGGGGCGGGATCATCGACTTATTTTCCCCCCTTCATGATAACCCCGTGCGCATCGAGTTCTTCGGCGATACGATCGAATCTTTGCGCTCGTTCGATCCCGAGACCCAGCGCTCGACAGGCGAGATCAAGGAAGCCGTGGTGTTGCCGGTGCGGGAACTTATCATCAACGAGCAGGGGATCGAACACTTCGAAAGAAGCCTTATAACTGCGGATGAGCACGGGTTAACACAAGAGAATGACGTCGCGGGGGCAACGCCGGGTCACCATATTCTTGACCAGTTAAAACAAGGCATCCTCCCGCCGGGCGGAGAGTTTCTGTCGCCGTTCTTTTATACTATGGAAAGCCTGTTCCAGTACGTACCCCGGAACAGTCTTTTTGCGCTCATCGAGCCTGATGACATCGAGAAAGAGAGACAGGAGCAGGAGCGAAAGATCGATGAGGGAAGAAGAGAAGAGATGGGGGAGGGGAGAACGCTTCCCGACGCCTCCGCGTTCTATCTCGACCAGAAGGGGATCGAAGCAGAGCTCGCGAATTTCCCGGTCCTGGAACTCCGCTTGCTCGGAACGGACGCCGGACACCGCATGGACACAAAATCCGCTTCCTGGCTCGGGGTCCGGCTGACCAAACCGATAGACCGCGGACAGGAAGAGAAAACGCGCGAGCCGATAGACGGCACCATGGCAGGCCTTGTCGAGAAGCTGAAACGGCAGAGGGACTTTAACCGCGTTGCGATCGTCTGCGGGACCGATGAATCCGCCGCCCGGATAAAAAAGCTTTTCATGGAATACGGCCTCGGCGCGGCGCCCGGTACGCATCTGCCGGACCAACAAACCGGCCCGTGGCCGCTCATCATCCTGACCGGCAGGCTTACGGAAGGCTTTTTCTGGCCCGAACAGAGCCTCACGTTCATAACCGAAGAAGAGATCTTCGGCAAGAAGGTCCACCGCCCCTCGACGACGAAGTCCAAAGTTACACCCTTTCTCTCGACCTTTAAGGAGCTGAAGCCGGGCGATTTCGTCGTGCATACCGATTACGGCGTGGGCGAGTATCAAGGGTTGACGCACATCAGCATCGACGGTTTTGAGACCGACTTCCTCTCGCTCCGCTACGAGCCGGACGCCAAATTATACGTCCCGCTCTACAGCCTCGACAAGGTGCAGAAGTATATCGGCGTCGAAGGCGGGGCGCCCAGGCTCGACAAGCTCGGCGCGCCGACCTGGGCAAAGACGAAAGAGAAGGTAAAGAAGGACATTCTCGAGATGGCGCAGGAGCTTGTGTCCATCTACGCCGCGCGCGAGGCCCAAAGCCGCAGGTCCTTTACCGCGCCGGACAATCTCTACCGGGAGTTTGAGGCCGCCTTCCCCTTCGAAGAAACGCCGGACCAGGAAAAAGCGATCGAGGACGTGCTGTCCGACATGCAGCGCCCGCGGCCCATGGACAGGGTCGTGTGCGGCGACGTGGGGTACGGCAAGACCGAAGTCGCGCTCCGGGCCGCGTTCAAAGCCGTGGAAGACGGGATGCAGGTAGCGGTGCTCGTGCCGACAACGCTCCTGGCGGACCAGCACTATCGCACCTTCTCCGAACGGCTCGCGCCTTTTTCCATCCGCGTCGACATGCTCTCCCGCTTCCGGACCAGGATCGAGCAGCAGGAGACGCTCAAAGGCATGAAGAACGGCGTCGTGGACATGGTGATCGGCACCCATCGGCTGCTTCAGAAGGACGTCTCGTTCAAGAACCTCGGCCTTTTGGTGGTGGACGAGGAGCACAAGTTCGGGGTCAAGCATAAGGAACGGATCAAAGAGTTCAAAAAGCTCGTGGACGTGCTCACGCTTACGGCAACTCCCATCCCGCGCACGCTCCACATGTCGCTTGCCGGGCTGCGGGACCTCTCGATCATCCAGACGCCGCCCCTGGACCGCCAGGCCATCCAGGTTGTGCTCGCTCGCTTTGGCAAGCGCGTCATCCGCGAGGCAATCCTGCGCGAGATCGAGAGAAACGGCCAGGTATTTTTCGTCCATAATCGCGTGCAGGGCATCGAGCGTATGGCCGAATTTATCCGGAAACTGGTGCCCGAGGCCAGGGTCGGCATCGCGCATGGTCAACTCAATGAACATGAGATCGAGGGCGTGATGTCAAAGTTCCTCTCCGGCACGCTGAGCGTGCTCGTGACCACGACGATCATCGAGTCCGGCATCGATATTCCGACCGCGAACACCATCATCATAAACCGGGCGGACCGGTTCGGCTTGGCCGATCTCTACCAGATCAAGGGCAGGGTGGGGAGGAGCAGGGAGAAGGCATACGCGTACCTGCTCGCGCCCGCGGACGAGGCGCTCTCCGATATCGCGCGCAAGCGGCTCCGCGCCATCCAGGAACTGTCCGAACTCGGGGCAGGCTTCCGCATTGCCGCCCAGGACCTGGAGACGCGGGGCGCCGGGAACCTCCTGGGCAAACAGCAGTCGGGACACATCGCTGCCGTGGGCATTGATCTCTATACCCAGATGATGGAAGAGGCCATGGCGGAACTTCGCGGCGAAGAACGCTCCCGCGAGACTGACACGCTTATTAACCTGCGGGCCTCCGCCTTTTTCCCCGAGGATTACATTGGCGACGTGAGCCTGCGGCTCGCTGCCTACAAGGAGATCTCGAGCGTCGCCGACGAGGCGCAGCTCCACGATTTTGCCGACGAGCTCCGCGACCGCTACGGCGAGCTGCCCGGGCCGGCGGCAAATTTGTTCGAGATCATGAGCGTCAAACTCATTGCAAAAAAGGCGATGGTCGCGCGGATAGATGCGGGCAAGGACGTCGTGAATATCACCTTCGCAGAAGGAGCGGACATTTCGCCGGAACGGATCATGATAGTGCTCAAAAAGAACAAAGATAAAATCAAGCTCATCCCGGAATATACGCTTCAGATCGCGCTCCCCGACCTTTCGCTCAGGACCGCGGCTGTCGCGGTTAAAAAGTGCTTGCAGGAACTGGTGTAATATGTTATAAAGTCTGGCATTCTTAGGCATTCTTGATATGTCTCGAACAAAACCAATTTTAAAGGTCCCAGTATAACAATTCGGAGGAAATACTCGATGAAAACGAACAAACTTTTTTTTGTCGCATCAGCCCTGGCGCTTTCGATCTCCCTGCTCGGCTGCAATAAGGGTCCGGACAGTGCCGTTCTCGCACGGGTGAACCAGGCGAAGATCACTGCGGCGGACTTTAAGCGTCAGCTTGAAGACCTTGCGCCGCAGATGCAGCAGGCCGTGGCAAACGATCCCAAAGCGCGGAAGGAGTTTCTCGAAGACTTGATCGGCATCGAACTGGTCCTTCAAGAGGCGCGCCGGCAGGGCCTGGACAAGGATGCGGAATTTCTGAAGCGGCAGGAGACGCTCAAGAAAGAGATGGAGCGCAGAATCCAGGAAGACTCCAAGAACGAGCTTTTCAACGTCCTGCTCAAAAAAGAGCTGGCCGACCAGCTGAAGAAACTGCCGCTACCCACGGACAAAGAAGTGCGGGACTACTACACGAAGAACCAGGACAAGATGCGCACCGCTGACGGCAAGAAACCGAGCTTCAAAGCAGTGGAACTACAGTTGAAACGGAGAATGCTCGCCGAACGGCAGCGGGACCTCTATCTCGAGTACGCCAAAGGACTCAAGGCAAAGGCCAAAATAACCGTGGACGAGAAGGCCCTGGATGCAGCCGCGGCATCTCTTGCCTCGGCGGCGCTGCCGGGCGGCCTGGAAGAGCAGACACTGCCGGCGACCCAATCACAAAGCACGAACACGAAACAGTAACGGACCGATGAACCTATTACGCTTCGCGAAATATGTAGCCCCGGCGCTGTTGCTGGGGCTCATCTTTTTTTCATGCGATAAGAAAAAAGGTGAGCCGGCGCCTGCCCCGGCGGCGCTGGTCTCGCCCAATGTGCAGGTAGTGGCGACGATAAACGGCGAACCGATCACGCTTGCAGAGTTCCAGGAGCGCTTCGCCCGTGCGGGGTACAGGCCTGATGACGGCGTCGACCTCGATGCCAAAGAAGATTTCCTCAACCGGCTGATCGAGCGCATGATGCTGCTGCGCGAGGCGCAGCGCAGGCGCATCAAGGTCGGCCTGCCCGAGATCACGAAGCGGATCGAGACGCTCCGCGCCGAGAACGGTGAGGACGTAAAGGACACTCTCGCGGGCTTGGGGATCGATTTCGAAAAATGGAAATCCGACGTCTGGGAAGACATGATGATCGAACGGCTGCTCGCTCGCGAGGTGAACAAGCGCGTATCAGTGTCATCGGCAGAGGTGAGTCGCTACTACCAGGCCAATCCCCAGGAATTCGAAAAGCCCGAGCAGGTGTGGGTGCGTCAGATTGTGGTCCCCACCGAAGCAGAGGCGCAGAAAGTAATGGAGGTATTGCGGACCGGCGCCGATTTTGCCAAGGTGGCGCGCCAGAAGTCCATGGCGCCCGAGGCCGAGAAGGGCGGCGATCTGGGCTATTTCGCGAGGGGCGATATGCCAGCGGAATTCAACGTCGTCTTCGGTCTGCCCAAGGGCGGGATCAGCGGGATCGTAAAGAGCCCCTACGGTTATCACATCTTTAAGCTTGAAGACAAACGCAAGGCAGGGAGGCTCGGTCTCGACAAAGCTTACCGGGGTATCGAGCAAAAACTGCGACGGCAAAAGGAAGACAAACGCTACAAGGCGTGGTTCTCGGAACTCCGGTCGAGGACGAAATTCGAGGTCAATTACCAGGCACTGAGGCAGTAGAGAAAAAACGGTTTGCAGTTTACCGTTAATTCAAAACAAAAAACTCAAACGGTTTTCCCGCTTAACGCGTAGTAGTTGTAGGCCGGGCCTCAATATCGGATGAATGACCTGTACCCTCTCGCGGGGGGATTATGAGCACGCCGCGGTCGCTCGCTCTCACCAGTTTTGTCTTGAACCGCGCAGAAGCGGCGTTAATGCCGTCGAGCACATCTTCTGCCGCCCTGCCGGTAAGCACCTTCGGTTGATACTTTACCCGATAGTTGTTCACGTCGATCGGTACGGCCTCGACTTTGGTAAGGGTGTTGCTCCTGAAAGTCAAAAGTAGTATCATGCTGGTGTTTGTGCGGTTGCTTTCGGACCCAAACACGAAGTTCCCCAGGCTGTAGGCGATCAGGCGGCCCTTATAGACCTCAATTTCCTGCAGCACGTGCGGATGGTGACCGAGTACGAGGTCAGCACCCCAGTCGATCGCATGGCGGCCGAGCTCGACCTGATAGTCCTTCGCAGCAGTCATGAGCTCCGCGCCCCAATGGAAGGAGACCACGACGAGGTCTGCCAAAGGTCGCGCCTTCTCGATGTCAGCCTTGACGAAATCGGCGTATCCCGGTGCGGTCCCGGGCTGCCCGGCGGAAGCGAAGAACTCGAGCGGAAACGTGAGCGAGTAGGAGAGGAAGGCCACGGTCTTCCCTTTTATTTTCACGATTGCCGGCGTGCGGGCGTCGTCGAGGTCCATGCCGGCGCCGGTGTAGAGAACAGCGTTCTCATCAAGCGCCGCAAGGGTGTCCTGGAGCGCCAGCGGGCCGAAGTCCATGGAGTGATTGTTTGCGAGGGACACAACGCGAATGCCGGCGCTCTTGAGCGCCTGGGCGGCGATGGGCCCGGCCCGAAGCGTGAATTTCTTGTTCTCCACGGCAGCGCCCCGGCCGGAGATCGATGACTCGAGGTTGCCGGCGACCAGATCGGCCTGCCTCAGAACGTGCATCACGTCCCGGAAGGGATAATCCGGGCCGTACTGCGTAAGATACGGGCCGGCCCTTCCGCCGAGCATGAGGTCGCCGACGGCGGCAATGGTGACCTCCTCCTCGGGCGGGTCAACTGCCGACGCGGGACCGACGAGAAAAAAGAGGATGAGAATAATAAGCGGTAGGATTTTTTTCATAATATCCACGCAATAATAAGCAACTTACTGCCAAAAGGCAACAGAAAAGAACCGGCGCCGTTAACACACACAGGAGCAAAAAAAATGAAAAACTATGTTCTATCGTTTGCAGCCTCGCTTGCCATGTTGCTATCATCCAGCCTTCCCATGACCGCGAGCGGCTCCGTGGTCGTTGACCGCGTCGTAGCCGTGGTGAACAATGAGATCATCACCCTGAGCGACCTCCAGCGGGAAGAAACGTTGAAAAAAGTCGATGTCCAGAAGGACGAACGCCTGCTCCTCGAGGACATGATCGACCGCAAGCTCCAGATGGCTGCCGCAAAGAGCGCCGGGATGGACGTAACGGACAAAGAGCTCACCGAAGCCGTGACGGACATCATGAAGCGCAACTCTCTGGACAGCAAGCAGTTCGAGTCCGCGCTGGCCAAGGAGGGGCTCACGCTTGAACAGTACAAGACCGAACTGAGGGAGCAGATGACGCTGTCGCGCATGTTCAACAAGTATGTGCGCTCCGGCGTGGCCGTTGACGAAGCGGAGGTACGGGCCTATTATGAACGGAACATAAAAAGCTACTCATTGCCCGAGGAGATCCGGGTGAGGCAGATCTTCTTCCGCGTGCCGGAGAACGCAACGCCGGCGGAAACCGCTTTGATCAAGGAAAAAGCAACCGTCGCATTAGCGCGCGCTAAAAAAGGAGAAAGCTTTGTTGCCCTCGTCAAGGAGCTCTCGGAGGGCGAAACCGCAGCGCTGGGCGGGGATCTCGGCTTCCTGCAACGGGACCAGGCCATCCCCGAGATCGAGGAGGCGACCCGCACCCTCAAGCCGGGCGAGATTGCAGGCCCGATCCGGTGCGCCGGGGGTTTTCACATTATCCGGCTTGAAGAAATCCGCACGCCGGTCAAGCCCCTCGATCAGGTGAAGGAAGAGATCACAAAAATGCTCTATGAGCAGAAGGTGGAGAACACCTATCGGACCTGGCTCCAGTCGCTGCGGAGCAATTCCAATATCGAAAACCGGCTGTAAATGATTGCGGAATGCGGATTGCGGAATAAAAAGAGAAACAATTACCTCGCGGCGTGAACTCTGTAGTCATCATTCCGCAATTCGAACACACTGCACCCTTGCTAGCGCAATCGTAACCGCAGGGTGCATGCTCCGAAATCCGCAATGTCTCTCTCTTCCTCCCGCAGACCCTTCATGCTACACGATAGACTTGCCTTATGAAATCCGATCTTATCATCGAGGGTGCGAGGCAGAACAACCTTAAGAACATAAGCCTCAGGATCCCCCATAATCTGGTTACCGTGGTTACCGGCCTTTCCGGCTCAGGCAAATCCTCCCTGGCGTTCGACACTATTTTTGCCGAGGGCCAGTGGCGCTACCTCGAGTCCCTTTCTGCCTATGCGCGAATGTTCATAGAAAAAATAGACCGGCCGCTCGTGGACGAGGTCCGTAACATCCGGCCCGCAATTGCCCTGGAGCAGAGAAACCCGGTTAAGACGTCGCGGTCCACGGTCGGGACGGTCTCGGAGGTTTACGACTACCTCAGGCTTCTGTACGCGAACATAGCGCGCCCCGTCTGCCCGGGCTGCGGCGGCGAAGTGAAGCGGTCTCATCCTGCCGCAGCTGCGGAAGAAATCCTGCGTGAGCACGGGGGAAAGCGGATCTCCGTTCTCTTCGCAGTTCCGGTCCGGCCCGGCGAACTCCCGAGCGTGCTGAGCGATTTGCTCGCCCGCGGGTTCGTGCGGGTAAAGGTCGGCGGTGAAATCGTAGAATCCGCGCGCATGCCGCCTCAGATCCCGGACGTGCCGGAGGTCCTTGTTGTCCTCGACCGGCTCGTGGCGAGAGAGGAAGACCGGATCCGCCTTGCCGAAGCGCTTGAGACGGCCTTCCAGGAAGGCCGGGGAGAAGCCGTCGTCGAGATACCCGGCGAAAACAGGCTCCAATACAGCAAGGCGCTTCGCTGCCTGAAGTGCGGAACCACGTTCGAACCTCCCCAGCCTCTTCTCTTCTCCTTTAATCATCCCGTCGGCGCGTGCAAGGAGTGCAACGGTTTTGGGAATATTCTCAAATATGATGAAAGCCTGATCGTTCCCGATAAACATCTCGGCCTCGAGCGCGGCGCGATCGAGCCCTGGACCAAACCGTCCTATAAATGGTGGATGCGGCAGATGCTCGTCGGCGCCAAAAAGGACGGCATCAACGTGAAACTCCCCTACGAAGAATTGCCGGAGGGGGACAGGGAACGACTCTTCAAGGGGACCGATAATTTTTACGGCATCGACGAATTCTATGCGGACCTCGAGAAAAAACGTTACAAGCTCCATGTCCGTGTTTTCTTAAGCCGCTACCGGCGGGCAAGCCGCTGCCCATCCTGCAGGGGATCGCGGCTGAGGCCCGAGGCGCTGCACTACCGGATCGCCGGCCTGAATATTTCCCAGGTTACCGCCCTGCCGGTTGAGGAGCTTGCCCCATGGCTTCGTAATCTTACGCTCACCGGGTTCGAGCACGAGACAGCGCGGGAGATCCTGAGACAGGTAGAGCAGAAGCTCTCGTTTTTCCGGCGCGTCGGCCTGGGGTACCTCTCGCTTGACCGGCAGACGCGGACGCTTTCAGGCGGCGAGGCGCAGCGCGTGAACCTCTCGAACCAGCTCGCCTTGAAGTTGACCGGCACCCTGTATGTTCTGGATGAACCGAGCATCGGGCTCCATCCCCGTGACACGGGCAAGCTCGCGGAGATCGTGCGCGAGCTCGCCGCAGGGGGCAACACGGTCCTTATGGTCGAACACGACCGGACGCTCATCGAAGCGGCGGACCATGTGGTCGAGCTCGGGCCGGGGGCCGGAGAGCGCGGCGGACGAATCGTCGTCGCCGGGCCCAAGGCCGAGTTTCTCAAAAGCTCCTGCCTGACGGCGCACTATCTTCAGGGAAAGGCAAGCATACCGCTTCCCGGCCGGCGGCGGAAGCAGGAGCGGAAGTTCCTGGAGATAAAAGGCGCGAGCGAGCATAATCTTAAAAATATCGATGTCGTGATCCCGCTCCGCACGTTTACCTGTGTGACAGGAGTCTCGGGTTCGGGCAAATCCACTTTCATCGAAGACACGCTGTACCGCGCCCTGGCGCTGGCCTTCCACGTTAAAGCGGAAAAGCCGGGGGCGTACCGGGAGCTGTGGGGGACCGACCAGATAAAAGGAGTGAAGCTCATCGATCAGGAGCCTATCGGCAAGAGTCCGCGATCAAATCCCGCCACCTATAGCAAGGCCTTTGACAGTATCCGTAAGATATTCGCGGAGCTTCCCGATGCGAAGAAACAGGGACTCACTCCCTCGTATTTCTCGTTCAACCTCCCCGGAGGACGGTGCGAAGCCTGCCAGGGCAGCGGCTTTCAAAAGATCGAGATGTATTTCTTCGAGGACCTCTTGATCACCTGCGATCAATGCAACGGGAGGCGGTATAAGCCCGAGGTCCTGCGCGTTCGGTGCCAGGGAAGGAACATCGCCGACGTTCTCGCCATGACGGTGGGAGAGGCCATGAGTTTTTTTGCGGACCATCCGCCGCTCGCGGCAAAGCTCCAGTCTCTCGCCGACGTCGGCCTCGGCTACCTGCGGCTCGGCCAGCCGGCCACGACGTTTTCCGGCGGCGAGAGCCAGCGGCTCAAGATAGCCCATGAGCTTGGGAACTGGCGCGTGAGGGATGTCGTCTATATCCTCGATGAACCGACGACGGGACTTCACTTCGAGGACATCAGAAAACTCCTTGAAGTCCTGAACGCCCTCGTCGAGGCGGGAAATACGGTCATCGTCGTCGAGCACAACCTCGATGTGATCAAGACCGCGGATTGGGTCATCGACCTCGGGCCGGAAGGGGGCGAGGAGGGGGGCCGGGTCGTGGCCCAGGGCACGCCCGAGGACGTGGCGAAGGCGGCAGAGTCCCATACCGGGCGGTATCTGCGGGAGCATCTCTCCCGACATTGACACAAGAAGCGGGAAAACCAGATTGACCACGGAGACACGGAGAGTAACAGAGAAAAATCACGGACGCTGATTTATTGATGATATTCTTAAGAATCAAGACTTATCCCCTGTAAATCACAAGTCAATCAGAATCTTCGGTGTCGAGGGTTCTCTCCGTGCTTCAGTGGTAATACACTGCGCATTTCACTTTTCTACGGATGAACCAAGAATTTTTTCGCAGTATCCGCGGTGGGGATGTTTTTTCGCACAATGATCATGAGCTGTGTTAGAATGCCCGTCACCTTATGCAAACCGTAAAACTCAAAAGCAAAGAAGAGCGGCGCATCCTGCGCGGACACCCCTGGGTATTCAGCAACGAGCTTCAGACGGTGCCCGCGGGGCTTCCGCCCGGAGCAATCGTCGACGTGATCGACCACGCAGGCCGGTTCATCGGGCGCGGATATTTTAACCCGCACACCCTCATTGCTGTCCGCATTCTTACGCGCACGCAGGAGGAGATCGATGTCGGGTTCTTCCGGAGAAAAATATCGGCAGCGCGCGCCCTTCGGGAAACGCTCGGGTTCGGCGACTCCTTCCGCGCCGTGTTCGGCGAGGGAGACGGTCTTCCTGGACTGATCGTGGACAAGTATGCCGATACGCTTGTTGTCCAGTCCTCGACTGCCGGAATCGACCATCTGCTTGATATCATTCTTTCCGCTTTGCAGGACGTCTATTCCCCGCGTGCAGTCGTGCTCAGGAACGATACCGCCTCGCGTGAGGTCGAGGGGCTGGCGCAGGAAAAAAAGGTTATTCACGGCGCGATATCCGGCCCCGTTGTCATCGAAGAATCAGGCATCACCTACAGCGTCGACGTGCTCGAAGGACAGAAGACGGGATTCTTCTTCGATCAGCGTGAGAACCGGCAGGCGTTGAAGGACCTCGTACGGGGCAGGCGGACGCTCGACTGCTTTTGCTACGTCGGGGCCTGGTCGTTAAATGCCGCGCGCTTCGGCGCATCCGAGGTCGTCGGTCTCGACTCCTCTCAAAAAGCCCTGGACCTGGCCGCGGCGAACGCGGCGCAGAACGGGCTCAGCGCGCGCTTCATACCGGTCGACGTGTTTGATGAACTGCGGAAGCTCGAAAAACAGCATGAGCGATTCGGCTGCATCATCCTCGATCCGCCTGCCTTCGTAAAAAGCGGGGCAAAGGTGCGCGAAGGGCTCAAGGGCTACAAGGAGATCAACCTCCGGGCGATGAAGCTTCTCGAACCGGGAGGCGCGCTCGTCACGTGCTCGTGTTCGCACCACGTGGATCAGGATTTGTTCAAGGAGATGCTGATCGACTCGGCCTATGCAGCGGGACGGCAGGCGAGGCTCCTCGAGATGCGGTCCCAGGCCCGGGACCATCCCATGCTGCTCGCGGCGCGCGAGACCCAGTACTTGAAGTGCGCTATACTGATCATTGATTGAAAAAAATTTCCCACCGCGAAGCCGCGAAGAGCGCCAAGGAAATCCTTGGTTCTTAGATCATATCCTAGAAGAGATATTGCTTTTCTTTGCATCCTTTGCGCGAGACAAGTTTTATCTTGACTAACCGGCGCTGCCTGTGTTAAAAAGTATCCGTTGCCGGGCGATTAGCTCAGCGGGAGAGCACTGCCTTCACACGGCAGGGGTCGCTGGTTCAAACCCAGCATCGCCCACCATATAAATCAAGGGATTAGCTAATAATGCTAATCCCTTTTTATTTTTTTAAATGACTTTGTGCGTCATGAAAAAAATAATTATTCTTATAAATAATTTAGGTTATAAATTTAGGTGACGCCAAGGATGGAGGATTCAGCAGATACAGGAAGACCTTGTTGATGCATACTTCAACCGGTATATATTAATCCGGCGCTGATCTGATGATGTGACAAAGAGGAAAAATCAGGGCAATTGGAAAGACATAATACATCTACAGCGAAAAGCTCAGCGGATAGGGGGTAGCTCCCGAGCGTCCGCTGGAACATATTGATGGAAAGATATCTCCATTTGAGGGGGCACTTGTAATTTATTGATTAATGCAATTAATTCATTATAGTAAACGAGTCGTTTTAATTGTTCTATCATTATAGATATAACCAGGCAAACAGATAGCAGGATCGAGAATATTATGAGTGGGTTCTTAAAAGAATAAATAAAATTCTCCCAATAAAAGAGCATAAAGGAATGGAAGAGAAATATGTTAAAAAGGTGTTTCCCTAAAAAGCTTAAAATGTACTCAACTACTTTAAGTGATGCAGTTACCTCGAAAACAAATAAGATTATAAGTCCACCAAACAGCCAGTCAATTTTGGTATCTGCCAATAAAGGAATATCAGGTCTTAATATAGCTACGAGCAAAATAGCCGTCATGAGTATAATGAACCGCCAATTTCCATATGCACTTAAACGGTTGCTGATGGCAACAATATAGTTGTGTTGTGATAAATATACGCCTAACGCAAATGGCAATAGCCACTGGTCAATTACAGTGAGAGGAAGACCGGGAAGCAGAATAATAAAGCATCCAATGAGAATTATGACACCATACTTCTTGGTCACATCATAGATGAACGGGAAAAGGATTACCAGGGCTATGATAACACTCATATACCACCATGTTCCATTATACCCATATTCACCATTAAAGAACATATGCAGTCCTGTCATTTGAACAATAAACTTCGTGTAAGCATGATCCGAGAACACACTCTCAATGGACCTATCCATAAAGAATATCCCGATCGGGACGAATATCAGTGCGATGAACCAGTAATTAAAATAAAGGCGCACTAAACGTTTTTTGTAAAACTCAAATAGACCTAATTTTCTTATTTTTATTGATTCTGAAAAACCGTAACCGCTCAGAATTACAAAAATTGCCACACATACCTTTGAGGCCAAGGAGATTTTGAAAGTCCAGAAACCAGATTCTGGGAGCTTATAAAAGAGGTGACACCAGAGTAGCAAAAGTAACGCTACCCCTTTGCAGGAGTTTGTGGAGTTTATGCTAAATAGTTTTTCCTTCATTTTCACAACCAGTTATTATTTAAACAAAACTGCCCTACAAACATACGTGAATCCGTCAATAGCGGATTTAGTAAGCGAGAAGCCACTAAAATACTCAAAGATGTGTTAGGGACTCAACAGTTCACAAACGTGTAGCCATCCGAATCATATACACTTCAATCTGAAAATACATCTGCGATAAATGAAAATACTGTAGATTAATTAACAATTTGTGTCAAGCTTAATTTTCTCTTATCTGACCGAAGTATTTTGAGTTTACAAAGAGTAACGGCATTATTGAAGACTGATTGATAGAATTTCATGAAGAACAAAATAATGTTGACTTCAGCTTGGAAATTGATAAAAGTTTCAGGGATTGGAAACTCTGTGGATACGGGAAGTAGGGTGTATGAAACGTTTCAACCAGGAATTTTCACTTTTCAGCTTCATCTCTTCTATCAACGCCACCTACAAGGTGAAGACGTAACGAATGAAAATCTTGCGAACTTCCAGATGTACTATGCAATATGTTCGAGTCTTAGCTCGCCAAAGATGATAAATCGGGGTACGGTGAAGAATTTATGCCTCTATAATGCAAAGATCACTGCCGATATGAAGCGCAGCAGAATAGTGCTTGGGCGCATTGCCAAGGCTGGATGAATAATTTCACAATTCTGTCATCGCTTCTCAACAACACAGATGTAACCCAATGCAAAGATCTTCTCCTTATCGAAAATCTTATCACAGGTATAGAAAAGTTTCACTATAAGCCATTTATTAATGAAAAAAGCAACGTTTTTAAGAATTGGTATGTGCCAAACGGGAAGAAGAAAGATGGTAGAAAGCTGGTGTCCCAAAAAACAAAACATGCCGCCAGTAGGTTCAATTGAAATAATATGGAATCCAGAGTTTTCAAATAAATATCGAAGGCCATATTTTGTATATCGATAGTAGTCATGCGGCTCTTCGTGCAAACGACTTAGATGAGGAACAGAACATACCAATTTTGCGCCTTTTTTCAAGATACGATGAATCTCAGATATTGCTTTAAACGGATTTGGAACATGCTCCAGCACGTCAATACATAACGCAGAATCATAGCTATCACTATGGATCATACTCATATTTTGAATGTCAGCGATATACTTGACACCGGACACGCGTTTTTCTATATCAACGGAGTCATATTGGCTCACATACTTTTCTATTAAAGACCGGAATGGCATGTCGCCACACCCAATATCAATGCATTTTCCATGAAGGTGTGCGGAAAAAGCGGTAGGCATGTCAATACTGCCAATATAATATGCAGGTGAGAAATATTTTCTTGAATCATAGGAAGCAAGTTCTTTATTGAGTTTTAATCTATTGCGTTTCAATAAATCGCGCATATAAAATTCTCCAATATCTCCTTCCGTCCAACGATGAGGTGAGTCATCGAGCTTAGTGATGCCGGCGCTACTGTCCTTGTTAAAAGTTTTATTGATTTAATTTCCAAACTTTCTCAATATACCGATCTCCCATGACGAAGCGCAGTAATCGTTTCCTTGTATGGTGTCTTCCGTTGCCGGACGGTTCGCAAGGCTTGAAAAACGTCGCGATTGTTGCAAAGATTTTAGACCTATTCCGTTATTGTGTCAAATATAAGTTTAAGGATTTTCGCGGATGAAATCATGGTTGTTGATAACAGGGTATGCATCCGAAGAAATCATGTGGCATTGGCAGGGCTATTGCAGAAACAAAACTGGGCATTTTCTCCCAGATGAGGGGAAGGTGCTCAACCGGTTACTTCGGTTCCCGAACCATCAAGCCTTCTACTCTTAGGCACTGGTATTGCGGGAATTGGATTTCTAAGGAGAGATTCAAAATTAGAGTGAACTGACCCCCTCCGTTTAGACAAGTATGTTAGAATGTCGGACAGGATCTTCAGCCCCGAGGGGCGGAAAGGATCTTGTCATGAGCAAACAGAGGAAGTTCAGCACCGAATTCAAACGCCAGGTTGTTGAAGAATATCTGAGCGGGGTCAGTACCGCAGCCCAGCTCTGCCGGAGACACAGCATTTCCTCCGGGCTTTTGTATCATTGGAGAAAGCAGTTTATCAAAAACAGCTTCGAGGCTGATTCAGCCAAAGAAGCTGCCTTGGAAGAACGTATCGGCCAGTTGGAGCAGGCGCTCGGGAAAGCTCACCTGGAAAATGAGTTTTTAAAAAAAGCGCTGCATCAGAGCATCGATCAGTCCCGGAAAAAAGGCAGTTCATTGCCGACCACCGAGACCTTATCAAAACCGTCACGAGGGGGTGCGAACTCATGAAGCTCCCTCGAAGCAGCTACTATTACAACTCAAGGAAACAGGAACTGGTTCCGGAGGATCAAGCCCTAGTCAGCCGGATCGAAGAGATCACGGAAGAGTTCCCAAAAGCCGGGTATCGGAAAGTCACCCGTCAGCTCCACCGGGAAGGCAACTCCGTCAACCATAAAAAAGTGCATCGGATCATGCGGGAAAAGGATCTTTTGGTCAAGAAAAGCCGTCAGTTCGTCAGGACCACTGACAGCAACCATGCTTATCCCGTATATCCGAACCTGACCAAAGACCTGCAGGTCACCAGGCTCAATCAAGTCTGGGTTGCCGATATCACCTATATCCGGATCGCAGCCGCCTTCGTATACCTGGCGGTCATTCTGGACCGATGCTCCCGGAAAGCGATCGGGTACGCCATCTCACGGAATATCGACACGGCCTTGAGTCTCTCAGCGCTTCGGATGGCGATCCAGAACAGGAACCCTCCCGCCGGCGTGATTCATCACTCGGACCAGGGAGTGCAATACGCAGCTCACGACTATGTCGATGAACTTAAAAGCCACGGTTTCCAGATCAGCATGTCCCGGAGAGGCAATCCGTACGACAATGCCTTTGCCGAAAGCTTCATGAAAACCATAAAGACCGAGGAGGTCTATCTCTGGGAATACCGGACCCTGGAAGACGTTCTCAGGCGGCTTCCATACTTCATCGAGCAAGTGTATAATCAGAAACGACTGCATGCCTCCCTGGATTACGTTCCTCCTGTTGAATACGAGGCAATGCTTATAAAACAGAATCAAAAAGCACCCTGTCCGATTACTCTAAGCTGACTGTCCAAACTCAGGGGTGCAGTTCACTCGGTTTTAAATAAGTCGATAAAAGATTGCCACGTCGCAAAAAGCGCTCCTCGCAATGACATCTCGATAGTTTTTTAACAGCCTGTAAATGCTGACCCTGAGATGTTCACTCAGCATACAGTCCTGTTGATAGCCTGAAAAAAGAGCTATAGTGGATAGAGAGCTGTTTGTGATATGGAGAGAAAGGACTGACGCTTGAGAGCGTTGCTCTGCCTTTTCCTTAAACTAGGAGGCATAACCATGGCGATAAAACCATTAAGAAACGAGAGCGAGCTTGCCCAAAAACGGCAGGGCAACAAATGTTAAGCGAGATGTTCGAACAGTTCAAACCCGCGTTGGAGCAGAGCTTCGACGGCGTGTATCTCCATCTAGGCGACTTCCACAAGGTCTGCAACAAGAACATGGCGGATCTGTTCGGCCTCAAGGGGGGAATGACTGCGGTGCCGGATTTCCTGGAGTAATTTATCGCGCCGCGAGCTGGCTGCCCGGAATTTCCAGCAGCATGTGGCATCTCTGACCCGTCCGGTCACTTTCCGCTTCCAGGCGAGGAGAAAGGACGGCTCGACCTTCAAGGCCGGGACAGAAATGATCCCGATCTGCTGGGGAGGACAATTCGGTCGCGCACCATTTCGTGCGCCAGCTCTTGTAACAGCGGAGTTGCAGAGGAAGGAGAGAATGTTCTGGAGATTGCTTCGTCGCTTAGGCTCCTCGCAATGATGGCAAATCCGAAGATAGGCGCAAAAAAGTATCAGGTTTCAAAACCGGACAGGTTCTCTTTACCGAACTCATCGGTCGTGCGCTCAAGTTCCGCGATAACCTGCGCGCCGAACAGCAGGATCAACGCTATGGCCTCGGTGCTTAAAAGCGCTACGACTGCCGTGGCGAGGGATCCGTAGATCAGATTGACCATGGATATGACCGAGTAGTACCAGACCAGAACGCGCCGGGTGATCTCCCAGAGGATCGTCGCGGCTACCCCTCCGATCAAGGCACGCCGGAATGTGATATGGACAACAGGCATGACCAGATAGAGGGACGTGAGCAGGAGCACCTCGCCGATGATCCCCAGGATATACAAGACAACTCCGGATGCGCCCTCCAGGCTCAGGGTCCAGCCGAACAGGATCAGTTGCCTTTTTTCAACGGTCTCTATCGCTCCCGTTATGAATGACACGAGCAGAATGCCCAGACCCAACACGAAGATATACACATACGGTATGAGCGTGGAGATCAGGAAATGGCGATGTTTTACTTTGACCCGGTGAAAAAAAATGACCGACATGGCGTTTTCAAGAACGGTAAAGGCGATGGAACTGAAAAAAAGCATGACCAGCAGGCCAATGACGCCGACCACGTTCCGGTGCTCAAGAAATACCCGCACCTGTTCGGTCAGCGTTGCGGCATAGCCCGGGATGATCATTTCCAGGTAGAGCGACAAGGTATGAAATAACTCTTCCTCCTCGATAAAATGAGACATTCCGATCAGGGCGAGGACCGAGAGGGGCACGATCGATAACAGGGTATAATAGGCAACGGCGCCGCATAACAAGAACCCCTGATTGCGTTTGAAGCCGCGCAGGGCGCTCATCAGGAAGCTGAAGAGCCTGCCCAGTCCCCTCGATCCGGAATATCGGTTGTCCGTCACGGGATCAGACATGGTGTTCACAGAGATTTGTAGATTTAACTAAGTCTAAAAACTACAAACCGATTTTAACGGGTCATACGGAAGTATCAAGAAAAAAGAAAAAGGGCATGCTGCAAGATCCCACCCCATGCCCTTCCTTCGGGAAACCGTAAATTATGTCTTCATCAATCAGGGGACGCTGACCTCGCCACCGCGGAAGTTGAAGTTATTGAACACACCTCTCCACGGCTCACGAATGCTGCCACTTTTCCTTCCCCTCGACAAACGCGGTCTTGCCTGCATCGATAGCGTTCGCGATTGCTGCTCTGCCTTCCTCATAGAGAATCTTTCCCTTGTCGGAGGCCAGAATAACCCTGTCTTTCGTTGTGGTGGCAAACCGTTTAAGGTCGTTTCTAATTTCCTTCCCCGGCTTGGGCGCCAACAGCAGCGCTGCGCCTGCCCCGATTACACCACCTACCAGAAATGGCACTACCATATTGATGCCCTTATTCATCAGTTCCTCTTTCATAATCATCACCTCTTCCCTGGTTCAGTTTTTTTACGAGGGTTGCGTCCCCTGTTTGATCCCTGGAGCTCATGCTTTAATTCTAGTATATCACTTGTTTTCAATACGCAGATGACCCTCAGAAGTTGTAACTATGACGGATATCGGAAAGATGTTGTACGGTTCTCATTGTCGTAATCTATACTACCAAAGGGAAGCCGGAGTTTTTTGGTCGAAGATCGCAAAAGGCTGCGCGCTTGGCGGCTTGTCGAGAAGTGAACCGGCCTGAGGTTAGAGCTGTTCGTAGACCTCTTCTGCTCTGATAACCAGGACTCCTCTCGCCCAGGGAAATTTTTTCTTAACTTCCTCGAATTTCTCGCCGTTCTTCTGAATATACGCCGTCCCCCTGATTCTGCACCCCTTGCCCGGACCATGATTTCCCCGGACCTGCCGGGTGCCGCAGAGAAGTTCTATCCTGCTGTTCGTCTCGAGGTTATCCTCTGTTTTCTGGTATCCGCCGATCGGCACAAAAAGCGTGTCGTCATTGACTATGCCGAGGGCCTTGACGTATTCCCCCCAGGTGCCGGCCAGATGAGGCCCGTCAGCACCCACTGTGGCGATAGCGATCCATTCCGTTTTGTCCAGGACCTCTTTGCACTTTTTTTCTATCTTCGCCATACGATGTCTCCTCTCTGAGCGTTTCTTATTTAAAGCTAGCACGGATGGCGCAGTTGTCAAGCCAGGGCGCCGTTCAAGAGACCGGACACGGTCTCAGAGCCTGTTTGTAAATCGAGGCGCGCATGGGTTTTCTTCCTCCCCATATTCGGGCACACCTGATATAATGTACAGTTGGGAGTTGGAGGGTCACGGCTGTTACGAAATGAAAGGGGGGGGAAACAGGAAAGGATACGCTATGCTGGAAGCAAAAGATTTTGCCACGGGATGCCTTACGATAATTGCATGTGCGGTTCTCATTCCGGTTATGTTCTTGGTCTTTAAGTTGACTCTCTTTATTGCCATCCCCCTTGGAATAATTATCGGCGTAATTTTGGGGATAACTATTTTAGGGAGAATGGTGAGGCTTTTTATTTCAAAGAAATTGTGATTGTTCTCCCGAACGCTGTCGGATAGTTTGTTCGTAACATCATTGTCGCTATTGCAAATTTGGCCTTTTACCGCGAACCGTTGTGATCAGGTCTTGAACCATCACTTTTTCTTAAAGGCCAAGGGGGTATCGTGCTTTTAGGTTTCAAAACTTGCCCAAAGAATTGATCACAGCAACTGCCCATCGATTTTCTGACTCGTGGCAGCCCCCTCACGATTTCTTCCCCCCGCTCCAACAGCAGGCAGCGTAAACGTGAACGTGCTTCCTTTGCCGGGCGTGCTCGTGGCCCATATCCTGCCGCCGTGAAATTCGATGATCTGGCGCACGATGGCAAGACCGAGTCCTGTTCCCTCAATCGAGCTGGTGAGGTGGTCGCCCGACCGCTGGAACTTCTCGAATATCAAGTCGATCTCCCCGGCCGGTATGCCCATGCCGGTATCCGAGATCTCCACGACGATCAGCTCCCCGGGACCCGTTTCCCGGCGGACCGCGACATGAATAGCGCCCCCCGCCGGCGTGTACTTGACAGCGTTCGAGAGAAGGTTGGTCAGTACTTGAATGAGACGGTCCCGGTCTCCGGAAAGACAGGGGCGGGGCGAGCAGAATGAAGTCGTCAGGCGGTGTCCTTTGCTCTCAAACAGCGGCTCCAGACTCGCGACGGAATGCCGGATGATGTCGTCTATGCATACCTCTTCGAAGCGCCACTTGACCGACCCTGATTCGATCCGGGCAAGATCGAGGAGGTCGGCGAGCAGGCGCGTCAGGCGGTCGGTCTCGACGTTGATGGTGCTGATGAGTGTGGCCTTCCTCTGTTCGGACATCTCCGGCTTCATGATGATCAGCTCGACGAGCGACTTCACGGTCGTCAGCGGGGTGCGAAGCTCGTGGGAGACCACGGAGATGAAGTCCGTTTTCATCTTGTCGATGGCCTGCAGCTTCCGGTTCGCCTCCTGCAGCTGCTCATTGCTCTGTTGCAGTGCTGTGATGAGTTTAACCCCATAAATGACGACCGTCACAACAATCAGCGGAACAACCAAAGAATCTACGGCTCCTATGATCAAGACCTCCCGGGAAACGCCCCCCCACCAGATGCGGCCCTGAGCAACGCTCAGGAAAAGCGTAATGAGCTCCGAGCAGACAATGGAAATCCAAACAAAGTGCCAGGGGCTCAGGTGTTTCAGTTTATCGGGAATTTTTGTCTTCATGCTCATCCTCAGCTTCTTTTGAGGGCGCCCTTCTTCCGCTTCTTCTGGGGATCAGGTCTATAATGTTTATACTGCTGTTACCTGTTCATGATCCGGCTGATATATGTAAAGTGCATTCCGAGATGGTCTGCGATTGCCCTTTGGGTGTAGCCGTGTTTTTCCACCGCTTCCGAGATCTTCCGGTCGCGCTTCCGCTTATCTCGCAGAATGCGTTCGGGAAATATCGTCTCCAGCGCCGGCCGGAGGGCGTACCGTTGCTTCTTCGGGATCTCCGGCACGTCTTTCCGCTTTTGCAGGTGATTGATCAGGCCGTCCACGAACTCATCCTCGCCCAGGATCGCCTGCCCTCTCAGTCCGGTCCAGATCGATTCTTTTCCGGTTCCCTGCTGCACAAAACGGGCATATTCTTTTTCCGCCAGGGACCGCTGCCTGCTGAATTGGCCGAGTATCCAGTCAGTCGTCAGACAGGCGGGAGGTCCTCCTTTCCCTGCCGTAGCACGGTAACTGCTCCACTTCCAGGCATCCGCTGTTTCCGCCATGCGCGCCCGGACGGGATTCAGAACAACATAACGGCTAACCTCGAGAAGATGGGAATCTTTCTGGACCAGGATGCCCTTGTAACGGCCTTGCAGGAGATGTCCCGCTCTGTTATGCCGTTTATTGAACACCTGGGTATAGACGCCGTTCAGCTGCCGCATGCCCAAGGAAAGATTACCGTCCGGAGTTTCAAGAAGCAGGTGATAGTGATTATCCATGAGGCAATAGGCGTGACAGATCCAGTGGTAGCGTTTATTGACGCGGGCCAGGATGGCGAGAAAGGATTCCCGGTCATGATCGTCTTTAAAGATCGGTTTCTTTTCATTACCTCGGGAAGTCGCGTGATATACAGCGCCGGGGTACTCAATGCGTAAGGGACGTGCCATAGAGCGAAGATTATCAGATCGGAAGCGGAAAGTCAAACATTATAGACCTGACCCCCAAGATGTGCAAAATGTGCTGTTGCAGTAAGCGCTGATCTCGCACAATTTGACGCAGTTTCGAAAATCCATCTGTTCTTGATAAGCGCGCGGCCAGGCGTCAGAAATATTCGACCTGTAGCAGCGGTGCAAAAAGTCCCCGGGTCGCCGGATCTGTGGTGTCGTTGATTTCGATAAGTCCAGCGGAAACTATCCCGAAATCCTCTAATATTCGAATCTGGAAGTCAGGCAAACCCAATCGCTGCGCCTCTACCATCAATGAAGTCACATCAACAAATACGTGCTGACCGAGGTCGGCTTGGGAAATCGGGGGTGCGATTGTGGTGATTGGCACAGTCGACTGGATCAGAAGATTACAATCCGTTTCCAGGAATGTTAGCGGTTGTAAGGAAACCAGATAGATACGAAAAGAACATGAGCGAATCGGAGCGCGAGGAACGCAGGTATGAGACAGTA
>OFHG01000102.1_pt1 | contig 39473 bp, 37 predicted proteins | sample 1521931 | NCBI WGS metagenome assembly OFHG01 (sample SAMEA2468438, study PRJEB22500) | soil metagenome | biome: Glassland; feature: Farmland; material: Clay | place: Australia | collected 2013-01-31 | depth 0.55 m
ATGCGTTGCCGCCGGTATCGCGCCGGCCGGTCCGTCAGCGCGGCCGGTTACGCAACATATCCTCGACGTCGTCGACCTTGTCGTACAGCAGGTTGATGCGGCGCGACAGTCCCTGGATCTCCGCATGGGTGCGCCGATTCACGTCGAAGTCCAGTTCGTTGCGCAACCGATCTTTCTTATCCTGCCGGTTTTGGCTCATCATGATGACCGGCGCCTGGATCGCCGCCAGCATCGACAGGAACAGATTGAGCAGGATGAACGGATAGGGATCCCACGCACGGTGTCCAAGTTCCACATTGACGAGGGTATAGACCGCCAAGATCACGGCGAACAGGATGATAAAGGTCCACGAACCGCCGAACGACGCCACGGTGTCGGCGATATTCTCCCCCAGCGTTTCCGCCTCTTCAATCACCGCGTTGGGATTGCGCGCGGCGCGCAGGCGCACCAATCGTTCCGTCGCGTGAAACTGCTTGCCGAGCACGCTCATCAAGTCCAGTCCGGCATCGGGCTTGCGCCGCAACAGAATCGTGATGTCGTTGCGGTCCAATTCAATGCAGGTGGTGTCTTCGTCGGCCGTGGCATTGGTTTGATGCGGCGTCTGCGCCAACATCGAGGCAAAACCGAATACGTCGCCGTGGGCCGGAGTGTCAAGCAGCACCACTTGGTTGTCCTCGTCAATGGTCGTAATCCGGACGGCCCCCGACACCAGGATAAACGCGCGTTCGCTCGGATCGCCTATTTTGTAGATACGCTGGCGCGAAGAAAACGTTCGAAACTCCACCTGACCGGCCAGCACCGCCAGCTCTTCGTCATCGAGCAGGGAAAACAGCTGCACCGACTTCAGGATTTCTGCATTACACGCCATTTTGCACCTCGTCCCCGGAAATGCGGTCTGCAGTTAACACCCATTGGGCAATCGCGCGATTGCCGCCAACAGTTTGAGCCACAACAAACGACAGGGCAATGCAGAGAAGCAACCGCGCGACGCGCATTATCCGACAATAATGCTTTTATTATAAAACCGCCTACATTACGGCAGCCCGCAGATGGACGGCGACGCCAACTCGCCGTCCATCCCACAACAGCCTGCGCCGTTCAACGGCGCATTACTGGGCCACGTCCACGCTGCCGTCAATGATTTTATTCAACACGGACGTAGTCGGCATTCCGCCGATACCGTTCCACTTGCCGCTCTTGGTATGGTAAATGAGCGATGGCGTTCCGGTGAAACCCGCTGCGTTCATCAATTTGCCGTTTTCCTGCACCCGGGCGGCAAACTTTTGCTCCGGCTTTGCCGGCGCAGGATAGCCGCCCTCCTCCTGGGATGTCACATAGCGCGCCTCATTGCGGCGCATTGCCGCGCGCGGGTCCTTGGCCGCGAGGATCGCGCTCGCGCGCGCCAGGCTATCGGGCTTCAGGAAAGCGACCAATACAACCTTCAATTGGACCTTGCCCTGATCAACCAACGGGAAGATCACCTTATTGAACCGATAGCAGAAGATACAGTTTGGATCCTCGAACGCATACAGGACCGGCGCCGCCGCATTCTTACTGAATGTGATGAGCCCGCCGCTGCGCTCAAGTTGTTTTACGGTTTTGCTGTATTCCGTTTTCGGAACGTACTGTGCGTAGTATTTTGCGGTCAGGTCATGATCGTCCGGGTCGATCAGGGCACCGGAAAACACATAGTCGCCACGACCATAGACGATAAGATAGCGGCCGCGCTCCTTGAGCACGAAGCCGGTCATTCCAGCCGGCGCCTCAAATTGTCTTATCACCTGAAGAACGCCGCGCTTCTGTAGCGTTGCGATCTGCTTGGGAAGTTTTTGCGTTGCGGGTTCGGACGTCTGCGGCGGATTGGTATCGGCGCGGGCCGCGCAAAAGGAGATTGCGAGCGTGGCCCCAAGTATGAAGACCGATAATTTTTTATACATCTGAATTCTCCTGAATGTGAACCCGTTGATAGCGCAAAATCGACATAAGTGAATCGCATTCGTCATCCATGTGCAATCTGCCGCAGGAAGTTGCGGACCGTTACCGGGCATTCCGCCGTATGGCAAGGCGCCGTCACAGGCTCTTTGCCACAACCTCGGCCAGGTCGGAAGAGAGCGCCGGCGTGGCGGCGATGCGTTCCAGTTGCTGTTTCATCAATGTCCGGCGCGCGTCGTCGTAGCGGCGCCAGCGGACGAGCGGCGTCACCAGACGCGCGGCGATCTGCGGATTGAGGGCGTTGAGTTCGATCACGTAATCGGCAAGCAAGCGGTAGCCCGAGCCGTCGTTCTGGTGAAAGCGGACGGCATTGCCCGTACCGAAGGCGCCGATCAAACTGCGGATGCGGTTGGGATTTTTCAGGGTGAAGTCGGGCAGCGCCGCCAGGCGCCTGACCTCAGCGAGGGCGTCCGGCATCGGCGATGTCGCCTGGATGGCGAACCACTTGTCGAGCACCAGCGCATCGTCGCGCCAGCGTTGGTAGAAACTCTGCAGCGCCTCCTCCCGCTCCGGCGCCCCGCTGTGGGTAAGGGCGGTGAGCGCGGCCATGACGTCGGTCATATTGGCCCCGGCCCTGATCTGGGCATGGGCCAGCGTGCGCACTTCGTCGTCGCCCAACTCGACCAGATAGCCGAGACAGACGTTGCGCAGCCGGCGGCGCCCCATGGCGGCCGCGTCGATGCGGTAGGCGCCGTCGTCGCCCAGGCGGCGATACGCGGCGAGCAGCGCACTGCGATGCTGCGCAGCCAGTTCCCGGCGCAGGTATTGGCGCACCGCGTGAACCGCCTGCGGATCGATCACTGTGCAGAACTCGGCCAGGTAGGATTCCGTCGGCAGCGTCAGCGCCTCGGCCACCAGCGCCGGGTCGAGTGCGGTGTCCGCCAGCGTGCGGGCGAATGCGTCGGACAGGCCGGCGTCCAGCTGCGGCCGCCCGCCCTCCTTGAGGGTGTCGAGAAGGTGCAGCATCACCCGCAACGCCAGCCGCTGGCCCGCCTCCCAACGGTTGAAGGGGTCGTCGTCGTGCCCCATCAGAAAGGCGAGTTCGTCTTCGCTCGGCTCCAGTTCCAATTTCACCGGCGCGGAGAAGCCGCGCAGCAGCGACGGCACCGGTTCTGCGGCGATATCGACGAAGACGAACGACTGTTCCGCCTCGGTCAACTCCAGGACGCGTTCGATCCCCGCCGCCGCCGTCTCGCCCTGCAGGCGCAGCGGCAATGGCCGTCCGTCGCCACCGAACAGCGCGACGCGGACCGGGATGTGAAACGGCAGCTTGTGCTCGCTCTCCGGCGTCGGCGGACAACTCTGGGCGAGGGTCAGCGTGTAGCTGCGCTGCACCGGGTCGAAACGGCGGGTTACCGCCAGGCGCGGCGTACCGGCCTGGCCGTACCAGCGCTTGAACTGGCTCAGGTCACGCCCTGAAACATCGGTCATGGCCTGCACGAAGTCGTCGGTGGTGACCGCCTGGCCGTCGTGACGCGCAAAGTAGAGATCGGTACCCTGGCGAAACAATTCCGGACCGAGCAGGGTATGCAGCATGCGCACCACTTCGGCCCCTTTGTGGTAGACCGTCATGGTGTAGAAGTTGTTGATCTCCTGGTAGGCGGCGGGGCGCACCGGATGGGCCATGGGGCCGGCATCCTCCTGGAACTGATGGGTGCGCAACACGCGCACGTCGTCGATGCGCTTGACCGCCGCGGAGGTCATGGCGGCGGTGAACTGCTCGTCGCGGAAGACGGTGAAACCTTCCTTCAGGGAAAGCTGGAACCAGTCGCGGCAAGTCACGCGATTGCCCGACCAGTTGTGAAAATACTCGTGGCCGATCACCCCTTCGATGCCCACGTAGTCGCCGTCGGTGGCGGTGTCGGGGCTGGCCAGCACGTAGCGCGAATTGAAGACGTTGAGCCCCTTGTTTTCCATCGCCCCCATGTTGAAGTCGGAGACGGCGACGATCATGTAGATGTCCAGGTCATACTCGCGGCCGAAGGTCTCCTCGTCCCACTTCATCGCCCGCTTGAGCGAAGCCATGGCGTGGTCGCATTTGCCCAGGTCGGGCGCGCGCACATAGAGCCGCAACGCCACCTCGCGCCCGCTCATGGTGGTGAAGCTGTCTTCGACGCAGGCGAGATCGCCCGCCACCAGCGCGAACAGGTAGCAAGGTTTGGGAAAGGGATCGTGCCAAACGGCGTAGTGGCGTCCGTCCTCCAGCTCACCGCGTTGCGCCGGGTTGCCGTTGGCCAGCAGCACCGGGTAGCGCGTCTGGTCGGCCACCAGGGTGGTGGTGAACACCGCCATCACGTCGGGGCGGTCCGGGTAGTAGGTAATCTTGCGGAAGCCTTCCGCCTCGCACTGGGTGCAGAAGTTGCCGCCGGAAACATACAACCCTTCCAGCGCGGTGTTGGCGTCCGGATGGATACGTGTCTCCACCTCCAGCACGAAGGCGTCGGGGAGGCGGTGCAGCGTCATGCCGTCGGCGTCCAGCGTATATTCTTCCGCCGCCAGAACCCGGCCGTCGACGGCCACGCCAAGCAGCTCCAGTTGCTGCCCGTCGAGGCGCAACGATGCCTCGGCGGGCGCCTGCGGATGACGCCGCAGCGCGCTGCGCGCATGGACGCGGGTGTCGTGTTCATCCAGCTCGAAACGCAGATCGACGGTCTCGACGTGGAACGGCGGTACGGTATAGTCCTTCAGATAGACGGTTCGATGTTCAGTCATAACGGAAATACGCATCCATGAAAGTTGGAGGTGCCGGGATCGGGATCACATACGGTCCGTGCGGACATCGTTCCGCGCTCGCCCAATGCCCCGCAACAATAACAAAATAGGGTGGCCTGTGCCCCAAAAGCGAACCCGGAACCCCGAACTCCAAACTCATGCACCGCTGCTGCCCAGCCACTGCCGCAGCAGCGCATCGAGCTGCTCGTCGAGTACCGGCTTGGTCAGACAGTCGTCCATCCCGGCGCGAATGAACGCCTCGCGCTCGTGCGGCAGGGCATGAGCCGTCAGGGCGACGATGGGTATGCGGTAGCGGCCGTGTTCCATGGCGCGTATCCGCCGCGTCGCCTCAGTGCCGCTCATTTCGGGCATGCGCACGTCCATCAGGATCAGGTCGAAGGAGCCCTGCCGCGCCTGCGCCACCGCCTGGGTACCGTCATGCGCCTCGGTCACCGTAACGCCGCGCTGACGCAGCAGCGTGGTGATCAGCTTGCGGTTGATCGCGTTGTCGTCCACCACCAGCACGCGCCGGCCGCTATACGGCCGCCCGGCCGGGAGCGCGGGTTCCTGCTCCTGCTGCGGCGGTTCTTCGGCAACGGCGGTCGGCAACGTGAACCAGAAGGTGGACCCCTTGCCCGGCCGGCTGGCGACATCGATCTCGCCGTTCATATAACCGACGAGCTTTTTGGCGATAGCCAGACCCAGGCCGGTGCCCCCATAGTGCCGTTCGTCGCCGCTGTCGAGCTGCGAAAACGGTTCGAACAGTCTTGTCTTGTCGCCGGCATCGAGGCCGAAGCCGGTATCGATCACGCTACAGCGCAACAGCAGTGACGCGCCCTCTTGCCGTTCCGCCTCGACCTGCAGTCGCACCGCACCCCGCTCGGTAAATTTCACCGCGTTGCTCACCAGGTTGATCAATATCTGCCGCAGCCGTACCGCATCGCCCTGCAGCCAGCGCGGCACGGCGGGATCGATTGACGTCTCCAACGCGAGCCCCTTTTCGGCCGCCGTCTGGGCAAACAGGTTGGCGACATCGCGCAGGCAGGAGTGAACGTCGAAGGGCGCATTCTTGATGGTGACGCGGCCCGATTCGATGCGCGAGAAATCGAGGATATCGTTGATCACCACCAGCAGGTTGTTGACCGAGGTGCGGATGGTGTCGACGTAGTCGCGCTGTTCGGCGTTCAGCGCGGTGCGCGCCAGCAGGTTGGTGAAGCCGATCACGCCGTTCATCGGTGTGCGGATCTCGTGGCTCATGTTGGCCAGGAACACCGACTTGGCGCGGTTGGCGGCCTCCGCCTGCTCCTTGGCCACCAGCAGTTCCAACTCCGCCAGCTTGCGGTCGGTGATGTCGTCGAAGGTACCGAGGATGCCGATGATGTCGCCGTCGAGTTCGGTCAGCGGCACCTTGCTGGTGCGTACCCAACGCTCACCGGCGTCGGTAGCCATCGTCCTTTCCTCGAAGTCCAGCTTCGGCCGGCCGCTTTCGATCACCTCCCGGTCGTCGGCCCGATAGCTGTCGGCGAAACGGCTCCAGATCAAGTCGTAATCGGTTTTGCCCACGATATCGCGCGGCGAACCGTAGCCGTTGGCATGGGCGAATACCCGGTTGCAGCCGAGATAGACGCTATTGCGATCCTTCCAGAAAATGCGGCTGGGACTTGAGTCGATCACCATCTGCAACATGTGCTGCGACGCCACCAGCGCCTGCTCCGCCCGCTTCACCTGGCTGACGTCGCGGGTGGTGCCCTCGATGCCGGCCACGGCGCCGCTCTCGTCGCGGTAATACTGGGCGTTGGTTGACACCCACACCGACGCGCCGTTCTGGTGGCGCAGATGGCTCTCGAAGTTGCGGATACGGCCGCCGTGCTCCTGCAGCGCCCGCAGGAACCGTTCGCGGCCGTCGGCCTCGACGTACAGAGCGGCCAGGCGCGTGCCGAGCAGTTCGTCCGCCGTGTAGCCGACCAGCCCTTCGACCGACGGCGAGGCCAACACGATGCGTCCTTCGCTGTCGGTACGGTAGTAGGTGTCGAGCAGGTTTCTCAGGATCGAACTCAGTTCGTACTCCGACTGGCGCAGTTGCTCCTGCGCCTGGGTGCGGGCGGTGATGTCGACCACGCTGACGAATACCCGCCGCAGGTCGACCTCCTGCGGCAGGCTGATCTTGATCAGCACGTCGAGCCGCTCGCCGCGCAGGGTGCGGTTCACCGTCTCGATCTCGATGCGGCGGCGCCCCTCGGCCAGCGCGCTCAGCAGCCGCAGCGAGCCCTCGATGGACTCGACGGTAAAGACCTTGTACAGCGAGCCGAGCAGTTGCTCCTTGCTCTCGGCGCCGTACATCTCCAGGGTGGCGTCGTTGACGTCGATCACCTGCGCCTTGCCCGCCGTCGTCACCACCAGTTCGGGATGGCTGCGGAAATACTGCTCGAAGTCGGTGATCCCCTCGGCGCGCAGCTGCTCGAACACCGCGGCGACCGCGGACAGGTCCTCCACCCAGATGGAGACGGCGTTGGTCTGGAAGATATCGTGATAGCGCCGCTCGCTTTCGCGCAACTCCGCCTCGGTGCGCTTGCGCTCGGTGATGTCGAGCAGGTAGCCGTCCATGTATTGCGGCGCACCGCCACGATCGCGCAGCACGTTGGTGTAGCTGTAGACCCAGCGCGCCATGCCCGATGCGGTCATGATGCGGTAATCCTGCTCGCAATGCCTGCGCCCCTCGGCCACATGCTGTTCGATCTGCTCGCGCATCCGCGGCAGATCTTCGGGGTGGATCAGCGCGGCGAAGCTCATCGGGCCAGCGAGGAAATCGCCGACGGTATAGCCGTACTGGCGGATATTCTCCGACACGTAGACCACCGGCCAATCGCTGCCGCAGCGGTAGCGGAAGGTGAAGATCGGTCCGCCGGGCGTCTGCGACTGCTGCCGCTGCAACGCCTGTTCCGCGTGCTTCCAGCGGGTGATGTCGAGAAAACTGATCAGCAGCCGGTCGTAATTGGAGGCGGGGGGAAACACTAGCTTCATCAGCAGGTCGAGCCGCTCGCCCTGCAGGGTGCGGTTGACCGTCTCCGCCTCGAAGGTGTTGCGGCCTTCGGCGACCGCCACCAGGATCTCGGCGATGGTGCCCAGGGTTTCGCCGGTCACCACCTTGTCGCTGGAGCCGAGCAGCTGCTCCTTGCCGGCGGCGCCGAACATCGCCAGCGTCGCATCGTTGACGTCGGTCACCCGCGTCTTGCGCATCGCCTCGACGACGAACTCCGGGTGCTGCGCCAGATAGCCGCGGAAATCGGTGATGCCCGCCGCCTTGAGCCGCTCGATGTCGGCGTGCACCGCGGAGAAATCCTCTTCCCACAGCGACAGGGCGTTGACCTCGAACAGTTCGCGATAGCGGTGCTCGCTGTCGAACAGGCCGCGGCGGCGGGCGGTGCTGTCGCGCGCCATTGCCAGTACCGTGTGCGCCGCGCCGGGCAGCGGCTGGATGCGCACATCGAGCGGGAGTTCGCCGCCGTCGCGGCAGTGGGCGTTCCATTGCAACTGCGCTTGCTCAGCTGCCGCAGCGGCGCGGATTTGAGGCCATTCGGCAGCGTCGGCGATCCGCTCCAGCGGCAGTCCGATCATCTCCTGCCGGCTATAGCCGAGACGTTCGAGGGCGGTGCGGTTGGCGTCGATCAGCCGTTCGCGCTCCACGTCGAGCAGGAACAGCAGGTCCGGCGACGCGTCGTAGACGGCCTGCAACAGCTCCCGGCTGGGCACGGTGTCGCGGTCTGTGTCGTCGGCCATCGTCGGGGCTGCCGTGGGTGGATGGAATTGCGGCTGACAGGTTCGTGCCGCCATTCTTGCCGCGGCGGTTATCTTAGTCCGATCAAGGTTAGCAATACGGCGGCAGCCAAGAAAGGGGCATCACAGCGCCAGGGCCACCAGGCAGATGGTCTCGATCAGTTCGACCATCGCCCCGGCGGTATCGCCGGTGGTTCCCTGGATCTGTTTCATCATCAGCCGCCGCAGCAGCCAGGCGGCGGCGGCGATGATCAGCACCAGGCGCAGCCCGGGCCGGCCGTACACCAGGGGCACCGCCGCCGCCACCAGGGCGACCACCGCCCAGCCGGCGCCGACCGGCAGGTGCCGCGCCAGGTCGCTGCCCAGCCCCTCGCTACGCACGTAGGGCGTGGTGAGGAACAGGCCGACGACGGCGGTACGCGCCAGCAGCGGCGCCAGCAGCAGCGCCGGCCACAGCTCCGCCCGCAACAGGGCGGCGAGTGCGGCGAACTTGACCAGCAGCGTCATCACCACCGCCGCGACGCCGGCCGGTCCGCTGCGCGGGTCCTTCATGATCGCCAGGGCACGCTGCGGGTCGCCGCCGCCGCCGAGCCAGGCGTCGGCGCTGTCGGCCAGGCCGTCGATATGCAGCGCGCCGGTGAGCGCCACCCAGGCGGCGAGCAACAGGGCCGACTCCAGCCACGGGTCCGGCGCCCCCAACAGCCACGCCAGGATCATCAGCAGCAGGCCGATCACCAGCCCCACCGCCGGGTAGAACGGCAGCGAACGGCCGCGCTCCTCCGGGCTCGGCGGCTCGCTCAGGCGGACCGGCAACCGGGTCAGGAACTGCAAGGCGATGAGGAAGGCGCGAAGCATCATGAATCAGCCGTTCATCTCAAAATTCAAAGCGAAAGATCATACCCACTGGGGTTGCCGGAAAAATCGTGCAATACCGTCCCGACACATCCTTATCCCCGTGCGTCCCGTGTTCTCCATGGTTAATCTTGAATCCCCGCATGGTTGCGATAGGTTCCGGAAAACCGCGCTGGCGTCACAACCTGCCGTCGTGAAACAGCAGCCGCGCCTGGGCCTCGCTGCCGCGGCCATCCACCTGGATGCGCGAAATGCAGGCGTTGCTCACCTGGATACGGAACATGTTGCCCAGCGGCATCTCCAGCACGTGGCGCAGGATCATGCGCATCATCCCGGCGTGGCCGATCAGCAGCAGGCGGCGGCCGGCGTGTTGCGCCAGCAGGTCGTCCCAGGCGGCGACGATGCGATCGCGGAACGCCGCCAGCGGCTCGGCGCCCGGCGGAGTGTTGTTGAGCGGATCGTCGTAGAAGCGCCACAGGCACAGCGGGTCCTGCGCCTGCAATTCGTCCGCGCTGCGTCCTTCCCAGGCACCGAATCCGATCTCCTTGAAGCGCGGCTCGATCTGCAACGGCAGGCCGTGGCGCTGTGCCAGCTCGGCGCCGAAGTCGGCGCAGCGGCACAGCGGCGACGAGACGACGGCGTCCCACGGATGGTGTTCGCCCACCGCCGCGCGCATCTGGCGCCACCCCTTGTCGCTCAAGGGATCGTCCAGGTGGCCGCGGTAGCGGCGGCCGCCCACCGGTTCGCCGTGGCGCATCAGGTCGACGGTGGTGGTCTGCAATTCCGGCAGTGAATACATGGCGGTGATCTCTCAGTTACCGGCCGACACGCCGGCCTCGGCGAAGGTGGCCATCTCGCCGTGCAGGCGGCAGGCCAGCCGCAGCAGCGACAGCGTCGTCGCGGCACCGCTGCCCTCGCCCAGGCGCATGTCCAGATTCAGCAGCGGACGCGCCTCCAGGGCGTCGAGCAGCCGGCCGTGGCCGCGTTCGGCGGAGGCGTGGGAGAACAGCAGCCAGGGACGGATGGAGGGGTTGATCCGGGTGGCGATGAGCGCCGCGGCGGTGGTGATGAAGCCGTCCACCAGCACCGGCAACCGCACCTGGGCGGCGGCGATGTAGGCCCCGGCGAGGGCCGCGATCTCGAGGCCGCCGAGGTGGCGCAGGATCGCCTCCGGCGTATCGAGCCGGTCGCGGTGCAGCGCCAGCGCACGGCGCACCACCTCCGCCTTGTGGCCGACCCCCGCCGCATCGAGGCCGGTGCCGGCACCGGCGATCAGGGCCGGGTCGAGCTGCAATGCGGCGCTGGCCAGGGCGGTCGCCGCGGTAGTGTTGGCGATCCCCATCTCGCCGCCGATGAACAGCTGGACTCGGGCATCGCAGGCAGCGGCCACCACCTCGCGCCCGGCCGCCAGCGCTGCGGCCAGCTGTTCCGGGGTCATCGCCGGATAGAAACAGAAATTGGCGGTGCCGGCCGCCGCCCGCCGGCTGACCACGCCGGGCAACGGACCCACGTCGGTTACGGCGCCCACATCCACCACCTCCAGCTCGGTGTCGAGGGCGCGCGCCAGCACGCTGATGGCGGCGCCGCCGCGGGCGAAGTTGCGGATCATCTCCGCCGTTACCGCTTGGGGAAAGGCCGACACCCCCTCCTCCGCCACGCCGTGGTCGGCGGCGAAGACAACGATGCGCACCCGCTCCAGCCGCGGCCGCTCGCACCCCTGTAAGCCGGCCAGCTCGATGGCCACCTCCTCCAGCCGGCCGAGCGCTCCCGGCGGCTTGGTGAGTACACCCTGACGCGTGCGCGCGGCCGCCAGCGCCGCCTCGTCACGGGGGGCCGCGGGCTGTTTCAACCAGTCGATAGTCATGGGTCGGGATTCCTTGAACGATTGCGGCAGCGAACGGGTGGGGCCATTGCCGCGTCGGATTGAGAGGCATATTTTCGCGCCCCAAGCCGCAAAAAACCACACGCTACGTGAGAAATGGTCCGCAAATGAATGCGAATGGACGCAAATATAAAGGCCGAATTGGATTTATTGACGTGTAGTGACGTTCATTTTCGGGCCCCGGATCTTAGCGGGTGGCCCGCGTAATCTCATGCATCGCTGCAATGAATTACATCGTCCGATCGTCAGCCGCCCTTGAGCGCCAGGGGCAGGCCGGCGACCACCAGGGTGACGCGGTCGCAGACTGTGGCGAGCTGCTGATGCAGGCGGCCGGCCTCATCGCGGAAACGGCGCGCCGGGGCGTTGTCGGGAACGATGCCCCAGCCCACCTCGTTGCTCACCAGCAGCACCGCGCCGGGCAACGTGGGCAGCAGCTCCAGCAGCGCGGTGCACTCCTGCCGCAGCCGCTCCTCCCCCGCCGCCAGCAGGTTGCTGAGCCACAGGGTGAGGCAGTCGACGACGATGCAGCGGCCGGGCAGCGCCGCGCGCTCCAGCACCGCTGCCAGAGCCAGCGGCTCTTCGAACAGTTCCCAGCAGGAGGGACGCCGGGCGCGGTGATGGGCGATGCGCTGCGCCATCTCCGCATCCAGTGCGGCGGCGGTGGCGATGTAGCTGACCGGATCGCCGCTGGCGGCGGCCCGCTGCTCGGCATAGCGACTCTTGCCCGAACGGGCGCCGCCGAGAATCAACTCTTTCATAAGGCCAAAGGAGAAAGGTGGAAGGCGGAAATAGGAATGGCTTCCGTTAGTTTGTTGCTGTCGCCCATCATCACCCCTCTGCCCGATGCGTTTTCTTTTTTTCTTCCTGCCGCCAGTAAGGGCCTTCTGCCTTTAACCGCGGGTTAACTGGCCCAACCGGCCAGGGTCAGTAGCGCCAGCACAGCGAGACCTACGATCACGGCGCGCCGCACCAGGGCCACGGCCTCATGCACATAGCTGTTTTCCTCCGCCAGATCGACCTCGGTCTCCTCCTCCGGCTCAGGCAGGAAACGCAACGCGCCGAAACCGCTGGCGACGAGAATGGTGCGCCCCTCTTCCTGCCATTCGCTCACGTGCAGACGCCAGTGATGCATGGCCTCGACGAAGTTGCCGCTCAGCGCGTAACAGAGGGCGGTGAGGCGTGCGGGCAGCCAGGCAAGAAGGTAGTGCAGACGCCGGGCGGCAGCCGCGAAATCCGAATCGCCGTCGAGGCCGCCGCTAAGCTGGGAAGAGAGGCGGTAGAGCAGCGCGCCGGCCGGCCCCAACACCACGAACCAGAAAAAGATACCCAGGAAGCGCTCGTTGGCATCCACCAGCACGGCCTCCATCATGGCGCGGGTCAGTTGGCGCGAGTTGGTCACCTCCGCGTCGCCGAGCAGGTCGCGCGCATGCAGCCAGGCCGACTCGTCGTCGCCGCGTTCGCGCGCATCAAGGAAGGCCTCCACCTGTGCTTCCAGATCCTTGGGGCCGAGGCAGTAAATCAGTACCAGCAGAGCGAACAGGAAGGCGAGCGGCCACCACAGGGCGTTGAACAGATGCGCTGCCAGCATCACAGCCAGTGCCGGGACGCCGACCGCCGCGGCGGCGCCGACTGCCCCGTCGCTCCAGCTGAAGCCGCGCACCCACGCCAGCAGGGCGTCGAACCAGTCGAAGCGGCGCATCTCTTCCAGCGAACCGAGAAAACGCTCGATCAGAATGCTCAATAGAATCGCGATCAATGCCATGGCCGCTAGTTTCGGGATTCGCAGCGCAAGATGCAAGCATAGCGTGGGCGCCGCGCCATTCAGACCACGGGGTTATCGTCGCGCGCCAGCAATGCCTGCAAATGGAGCCAGTCGAAGTGAGGACCGGGATCGCTCTTGCGCCCCGGTGCGACGTCGCTGTGGCCGGCAAGATGGCCGGCGGCCAGTGCCGGATAGGCACGGCGCAGGGCGCAGATCACCTGACGCAGCGTCTCGTACTGGGCTGCGGCATAGGGGTCGTCGTCGCTTCCTTCGAGCTCGATACCGATGGAGAAGTCGTTGCAACGCTCGCGTCCCCGGAAGTTGGAGCGGCCGGCATGCCACGCGCGCCGGTGAAACGGCACGTATTGCACCGTCGCGCCGTCGCGGCGCACCAGCAGGTGGGCCGAGACCTCGAACTGGTGGATGTCGCGGAAATAGGGATGGGCCGCCGGATCGAGCCGATTGGTGAACAGGGCGTCTATCCAGGGGCCGCCATATTCTCCCGGCGGCAGGCTGATGCCGTGGATCAGGATCAGGTCGACCACGGCGCCGGGCGGCCGCTCGTCGCAATTGGGCGACGGCACCTGAAGCGCCGCGTCGAGCAGGCCGGTGGCGACATCGACGCGCATCTCAGGGCGCTTCCTGCGGCGCCGCCGCCAGGGCGGTGTCGACGGCGCGGCGCAGTTTCCCGGCGACCGCCTCGCTGTGCAGTTCGCAGTGAAACGCGCCGTCGCGGTAGAGGAACATCGCCGGCAGGTGGAATACCCCGAACTCGCGCGTCAGCGCCATGTCGCGCTGCGCGTCCACCTCGAACAGATGCACGCCTTCGAACAGCAGCGGCTCCCCCGTCAGCACCCGCTTCAACCGCTTGCAGGCGCCGCAGGCCGGTCCGGTGAAGATCACCAGGCTGACGCCCGGCAGCTGCTCCAGCCGGTGGTGGAAGTCGAACTGATCGAGAGTCTGCAACCGCGGCATGGCGCTAGAACTTGCACAGACCGCGCAACACCAGGTCGCTGAAGGAAACGATACCGATCACCTCGCCCTGTTCGATCACCGGCGCCCGCGTCAGGTCGAAGCGGGTGAACAGGCGCGCGCAGTAGCGGATGTCCATCTCGGGGTCGACGCCGACCACCGGTTTGGCCATCACTTCGTAGACATTGACCCGTTCGGGTGCCCGATCCTCGCCCAGCACCCGGCGCGCCACGTCGGAGATCAGCAACATGCCGTATTCGTCGTCGGGATGGCGCTTGCTGACGATGAGGCATTGGGCGCCGCTATCGCGCATCAGGCGCAGGGCGTCGCTTATCGCGGCCATGCCGTCGATCACATCCACGCGCGCGTTCATCACCTCGCGTACCCGCGTCACCGCTCTGTCGCTCATATCTGCTCCTCCACCACCGGCGAAAGTTTCTGCACCTGCTGGGCGACGCCCACCGCATCCTCCACGTCGAGCTGGAAGGCGATGCCGGTGCCCGGCTTGGCGTCGAACTCGCCCACCGCGGCGATGGTCTCCAGGATATTGCGGCTGAGGTGTTCCTCCACCAACAGCAGCACCATGTCGCGCTGGGTCTCCAGGGTCAGGCCGAAGAAGGTCTTGGCAGCCTTCATCCCTTCGCCGCGCGCCTGGTTCAGCACCGTGGCGCCGGTCGCCCCGGCCTCCCGCGCGGCATCGACCACCGCATCCGTCTTGTTGTCCTGCACCAACGCTATCAACAGTTTGAAATGCATGGCACCCTCCTTACTCGGGTTGCGCGCGCCGCGCCCGCTTGGCGCGCCACTGGCTGAGCTGGGCGTACCCCAGCACCGTCATTATCGGAAACAGACTGGCAAAGGCGATCAGACCGAAGCCGTCCAGCAGCGGACTGCGACCCGGTACGGTGCTGGCCAGGCCGAGGCCCAGCGCCGTCACCAGCGGCACCGTAACCGTCGAGGTGGTGACGCCGCCCGAATCGTAGGCCAGCGGCACGATCAGCCGCGGCGCAAACAGGGTCTGAACGATCACGATCAGATAGCCGGTGATGATGTAGTACTGCAAAGGCGTACCGGTAACGATGCGAAAAGCGCCAAGGGCGATGCCGATGGCGACACCGAGGGCCACCGCCGTGCGCAGACCCCACACGCTGATGGCGCCGCCGGACACCTCGCGCGCCTTGATCGCCACCGCCAGCAGCGCCGGTTCGGCTACGGTCGTGGAGAAGCCGATCGCTGCAGCGAACAGATAGACCCAAAAATAGTGGTGCCACGACGCGACCATCGTCGTCGGCATCGCAGCGCCGTAGACGAAAGACGGTGCGGTCAGTTGCTGCGCCATCAAGCGGCCGAGGGGGAACAGCGCCTCCTCCAACCCGATCAGAAACAACGCCAGCCCCACGATCACGTAGCCGAAGCCGATCAGCATGCGTTTGGGATTCGGGATCGGCTGGCGCAACACGCCGAGTTGAAACACGAAAATCACCGCGACGATAGGCAGCACGTCGCGCAGCGTCGACAGCAGCGTGTGGAAGATGAGAATGAGATGACCCATTACATCAGCATCCCATAACCCATGACGAAGATCATCGGTGTCAGCGAGGCGAAGGCAATGAGGCCGAAGCCGTCGGTCATCGGGTTGCGCCCCTTGATTGACGACGCCAGGCCGATACCCAGCGCCGCTACCAGCGGCACGGTGATGGTGGAGGTGGTGACCCCGCCCGAATCGTAGGCAATGCCGATGATCTGCGGCGGCGCGAACAGCGTCATGATCACCACCCCGGCATAGCCGCCTGCAATCAGATACTGCACCGGCCAGCCCTTGAGGATGCGGATCACCCCCAGCACCAGCGCAACGCCCACCGACACCGCGACGGTGATGCGCAACCCGAGTGCATAACCCGCCTGCGCCTGCGAGGTGGCGGCAATGACGCCGCCATTGGCCGCCACCTTGGCCGCTTCGCCCGCCACCGCCACCAGCGCCGGTTCGGCGACAGTGGTGCCGAAGCCGAGCGCAAAGGAGAACGCCAGCAGCCACCACATGCTGCCTTTGCGGGCGAAGGCATAGGCCATCGCCTCGCCCAGGGGAAACAGCCCCATTTGCAGGCCGCGCACGAACAGGGTCAATCCCGCCACCACAAAGAGGATACCGACCACCAGCCGCCCGAAGTTGGGCAGCGGCTGACGCAGCACCAGCAACTGGAAGAAACCGATCACCAGGAAGATCGGCAGCAGGTCGCGGACACTCTCCCATAACGGGCGCAGAAATCGAGGCATAAGACCTTTCAGGGCGTCACTGGCCGGGGACACCGGATGGCGACTACGTTACACGATTGCGCGCAGCGTGTTAATGGGGCGCATAGCACGCTGCATGGCAACGGCAGCGCGGCCGATATTCGCAGGGCCGGCAAGCACACCGCCGACACCGAACATGTGCAAAGACGCGAAAGAGAGCGGAGCCCTTCGCGTCAGGACACTGTTCCTGTGGGTACGACTTCAGTCCGACTGAGGCGAAGCTCATACGTTGTGGTCGGACTGATACCCAAAGGACACGCGGAGTCCGACCCACAGTGACAGACGCACCACGCAATACAAGTCACTTCGATGCATCCAGTATTCGGTAGCTCCCCCTCCACCGCGGAGACGCGCCGGCCGCCGGGTCGTGTACAATGGGCGCATTGTCCCTTTTATTCAGAGGTAATACCGCATGAGCGCGAAGATCACCGATTCCGGACTCAAGTACGAAGACCTGGTCGCCGGCGACGGCGAGGAGGCCAAGGCCGGGCAGACGGTCACGGTCCACTACACCGGCTGGCTGGAGAACGGCACCAAGTTCGACTCCAGCAAGGACCGCAACGACCCGTTCCGCTTCAAGCTCGGCGCCGGCCAGGTGATCCGCGGCTGGGACGAAGGGGTGGCAGGAATGAAGGTCGGCGGCAGCCGCAAGCTCACCATCCCGGCGGCCCTGGGCTACGGCGCCCGCGGTGCCGGCGGCGTCATCCCGCCCAACGCCACTCTGAACTTCGACGTGGAACTGCTGGCGGTGAGCTGAACGCCATGACGGCAGAGGGTCAATTCGTCCACGACGTCCGCGAGGATGTGCGCCGCGCCCTGCAGGAAGACGTGGGCAGCGGCGACATCACCGCGCTGCTGTTGCCGGAGGAGGCTCGCGCCGAGGCCGCCGTCATCAGCCGCGAGCACGCGGTGATCTGCGGCCGGCCGTGGTTCGACCAAACCTTCCAGCTATTGGACGAAGAGGTGCGCGTCGACTGGCGCATCGACGACGGCGATACCGTGGAACCGAACCAGATCCTGTGCGTGGTCTACGGACCGGCGCGGGCTCTGCTCAGCGGCGAACGCTGCGCCCTCAATTTTCTCCAGACCCTCTCCGCCACCGCCACCCGGACACGGCGTTACGTCGACGCCATCGCCGGCACCGAAGTGCAGCTGCTCGACACCCGCAAGACCATCCCCGGCCTGCGCCGGGCGCAGAAATACGCGGTGCGCTGCGGCGGCGGCCGCAATCACCGCATGGGGTTGTACGACGGCGTGCTGATCAAGGAGAACCACATCGCCGCCGCCGGTTCCGTGGTGGAGGCGATCGACCAGGCGCGCCATCACGCGCCGCACGGCATCGCCATCGAGGTGGAGGTGGAAAACCTGCATGAACTGCACGAAGCCCTGGCGGCCGGCGCCGACATCGTCCTGCTCGACAACATGGACCTTGCCACCCTGCACGAAGCGGTAACGATCACCGACGGCCGGGCCAAACTGGAAGCCTCCGGCGGCGTCACCCTCGACACCATTCGCGACATCGCCGAAACCGGTGTCGACTACATCTCCGTCGGCGGCATCACCAAACACGTGCAGGCCGTCGATCTGTCCATGCGGGTCAATGCTATCCGCTCGTAACCCGACGTTCCTTGCGCTGCATTATCACGTTGTCTGCGTCTGGCCTTTGCCATCGAGCGCCCGCCAACCGCTATTCCGTCCATGGCTTGCAAGACGACATGCGGCCGCAATCAGCGGCCACCATGCGTCGTATAGCGGATGATGGTATCGGGGATCTGCTGCAGCGGCACAACGACGTCTGCAGCGCCCAGCTTGATCGCTTCCTTGGGCATGCCGAACACCACACAGCTCGCCTCGTCCTGCGCCACTGTCTGAGCGCCTCCGTCATGCATCTCCCTTAACCCGCGCGCACCGTCGTCGCCCATGCCGGTCATAATGATACCCAGTGCGTTGCGACCGGCACATTTTGCGACCGAGCGAAACAGCACGTCCACCGACGGACGATGGCGATTTACCGGCGGGCCGTCCATCACGTCGACGTGATATTGGGCGCCGCTGCGCTTGAGCAGCATATGGCGCCCACCGGGCGCGATCAGCGCCAAACCCGGCAACACCCGATCGCCGTTGACGGCCTCGCGCACCTCAATCTGGCACAAGCCGTTCAAACGATTGGCAAAGGCGGCGGTGAATTTCTCGGGCATGTGCTGCACGATCACGATACCCGGAACGGTGCGCGGCAGCACCGTGAGCAATGCTTCCAGCGCCTGGGTGCCGCCGGTCGAGGTGCCGATGGCAACCACCTTGTCGGTCGTTACGTTCATCGCCCGTGTCGGCGCAGCGAGAATCGCGTCCGCGGTAAGCTTGGCCGGCGCGGCACCGGCATGGGCGGGCTTGGCGGCAAGAGCCCGCACCCGCGCCTTGGCCGCGGCACGTACCGCATGGACCACGTCGTTGCCGGAATCGAGCAGGAATTGACGCAGACCCATACGCGGCTTGGTAACGATATCCACGGCGCCGGCGGCCAATGCCTGCATGGTGGTCTCTGCGCCTTTCTCGGTCAGGGTCGAGCAGATCACCACCGGCGTCGGCCGCTCCGCCATGATCTTTTTCAGAAAGGTGATGCCGTCCATGCGTGGCATCTCCACATCCAGCACGATGACGTCCGGCCAGTCGCGGTTCATCTTCTCCAATGCGAACAAGGGATCGACGGCGACACCGATCACTTCGATATCCGGCTCGTCGGAAAGAACGCCCGACAGCACTTGGCGTACCGTCGCCGAATCGTCGACGATCATGACGCGGATGATCTCCATCAACTCGCCTCTTCCACCGGACAACGGGCATCGGGGTCCAGCGGCGTATGCTTGAGCCAGGCGTGGCCGCTCCAGATATCGAATACCACCTGACGGTGGCCAAATCCCCCCAAATGTTCAGCGGTCAGCTTGAAACCATGCCGCGCCACCAGATCACGCCCTGCCGCGACGTTGCGTTCGTGGACGTCACCGCCCCAGCAACTCTTGCCTTCGCAGTAGCGAACACCGAACATACTGCCGCCGCCAAACAACTTGGCCTGATATTCCTGCGGCCGGGTACCCATTTTACGCACTTCGCGCAACAGCAACTGTACCGCCTCGTCCGCATAGCGCCCATCCGGATCGCCGGCACCGCGTCGCGGACGGTCCGGCAACATGTAGTGACACATGCCGCCGATCCGGCGTTGCGGATGCCAGATCACCAGAGAGACGCAAGACCCCAGCACAGTACGTATCCGTGTATCCCGGTCGCCGAACCACCATTCGCCCGGTTGCAAATAGATTTCTATGGTATGTGGCGGTCGTCTCATCCATTCATTTCCGATAAATCGCCGGCCGCACCAGATGCAGGTCGTCGGCGATGCCATTGAGACTTTCCGAGTGACCGATGAACAAATGGCCGCCCGGCCGCAACAGCGGCAAGATCCTGGACACCACACGGCGTTTGGTTTCCAAGTCGAAATAGATCATGATATTGCGTAGAAAGATCAAATCGAACTCCCCCAATTTCGGTACCGGTTCAATGAGATTTATTTGACGAAAACTGACCCGACCGCGTAACTGCTTGCTAACCAGAAAGGTGCCCTCCTGGGTTCCGACCCCTTTCAGGCAAAAGCTGCGCAGATACTCCTGAGGGATGTGTCGACTCTGCTCAAGGGGATAATGGCCGGAACGCGCTCTCTCCAGCACGCGGGTACTCAGATCAGAACCGACCACATCCCATGGGGATTCGCCCAACCTGCCGGCCAGAACCATCGCGATGGTATAGGCCTCCTGTCCACTGGAACTGGCCGCGCTCCACACCCGGAAGCTCCGTCCGGGTGTGGCCGCCGGCAGGATAACATCGCGTAGATAGTCGAAATGCTTGGGTTCGCGGAAGAAATAGGTTTCATTGGTCGTAAGCAGATCCATCGCGACCTGCAGTTCCTCGGGATGCCGGCCGTCGGTAAGCATGCGAAAGTAGGCATCGAAGCTCTCCAGGCCATGCAGCTGCAGCCGCTTCGAAAGCCGTCCTACCATCAACGGCCGCTTGGCGTCCGACATATTGATGCCGGCGGATTGATGAATCCAACGCTGAAACCGGCGAAATTCGTCGTCATTCAAAGTCGGTATTCGCATAATTCCCGCGATGGCTGCAACCTGGCGTGCGGCGCGACGCTGCAGGGGCGCATGGGTATCCGTCGCCGAAGAGATCGGTTGCTGGGCCTGGTCCATTGATTATCATCGTTCCGGCGCGGCGGCACCCTGATCGCCGGCCTGAGTGATAAGCGCTATCTCATCTACCGACAGTACCCTGTCCACATCGAGTATGATAACGAAGCCGCCCTCCAGCTTACCCATCCCGGCGACGAAATCGACGCGAATCTTGGCGCCAAAACTCGGTGCCGGTTCGATCTCGTCCAAAGGTATTTCGAGCACCTCGGATACTGCGTCGACAATCACCCCGATATCCTGTTTCCCGTCGCCCGACTGCACTTCGATAATCACAATGCAGGTCTTGCGGCTGATCTCCGTGCGTCTGCGCCCGAAACGCACCGCCAGATCGACCACCGGCACCACTGCGCCGCGCAGATTGATAACGCCGCGGATAAACTCGGGCATCATCGGGACGGTGGTCAGCGTACCGTACTCAATGATCTCCTTGATATGCAGGATGCCGATGGCAAACATGTCGCCGCCCAAAGAGAAGGTCAGGTATTGATGCTGTTCCTCTCCGCCGGCAACGGTAAGTTCCGTCTGTTGTGCAGGTACCATTGACGTCATGGCCGCTCTCCTTAGAATTTGACGAATTCCGCCTCGTCAGGAACCGCATGCGCGACTCTTGCCGCTGCATTCGCCATACCGCCGACATTCAACCTGGCGACCTTCTGCGTCTTATGAACCGGCGCAGGAATATGGGCGGCGATACCGCCAGCCTCCACCTTGAAGAACCCCATCAACTGCTGTAGCTGCTCGGCCTGTCCGCTCATCTCTTCTGCCGTGGCCGCCAATTCTTCCGAAGACGAGGCGTTTTGCTGCGTGATCTGATTGAGCTGGCTCATCGCCGTGTTGATTTGCGCCACGCCCGACGTCTGCTCTTCGCTCGCCGCAGTGATCTCCTGCACCAGATCCGAGGTTTTGTTGATCGACGGCACGATTTCGTCAAGCAACTTACCCGCCTTCTCAGCCATCTGCACGCTGCTGGCAGCGACCTCACCGATCTCCTGAGCCGCCGCCTGACTGCGCTCGGCCAGCTTGCGCACCTCCGCTGCCACCACCGCAAAGCCCTTGCCGTGCTCACCGGCGCGCGCCGCCTCGATGGCGGCATTCAATGCCAGCAGGTTGGTCTGGTAAGCGATGGTATCGATGATACCGATCTTCTCTGCGATCGACTTCATTGCCGACACGGTTTGCATCACCGCTTCGCCGCCGTCGGTGGCTTCCTTGGCCGCCTTGCTCGCCATGCCGTCGGTCACCTTGGCATTTTCGGTGTTCTGGCTGATCGACGCAGACATCTGTTCAATGGAGGAGCTCGTCTCTTCCACGCTCGCAGCCTGCTCACTCGATGCCTGCGACAAAGACTGCGCCGTGGCCGACACCTCTTCGCTGGCGGAGGACAGATTATCCGAAGCGCCGCGCACCTCAGTAATGATCTGCGACAGTTGCGTCACCATGCCTTGCATGGCTTCCAACAACTTCCCGGTCTCATCTTCCGACTCGACCACAATCTTCGCAGTCAAATCGCCAGCGGCCAGGGCATTGGCGACACCGACGGCCTCATTTAAGGGCCGAGTGATGGTACGCGTTACCCAGTAGGCTATGAACGCTCCGAGCAAGGCCGCGATGACCCCGAGAACGGTCATGATGTCGCGCCCCGCATTATAGGCGTCGCCGGCATCCTTGCCTGCCTGCTTCATCAAATTCTGTTGATATTGCACCAGTTCGTTGAGAGCGCTCAGGTACGCGTCCTGGGTGCGGCGATAATCCCCGGTTAGCAGCACATATGCCTTTTGCTCATTGCCCGCCTGGATAAGCCTTACCAAGGAATCTTCCGCGACGATATTGGCATCACGCGCATCGGTCGTTGCCTTGAACATGGATTTTCCTTGCGCCGATGTGATGCTGGCTTCAAGCTTGTCATAATCATTCTTGCTGGCCTTGCGCGCATCCACCACCCTACCAAGGTTGTCTTCCACTTTAGTTTTATCGCTAATATCCAGCAATGCGTCGCGCACAGCTCGCGCGGACACATTGAGGTTGTCGTTGATCTCGTGTGCCCACTCAGTTTTTGGGTATTTATCGTTTACTATGTTGTCCAGATTGCCCTTAAGACCTGACATCCTGATGATGCCGATCACGGCTACCGCCATCAGCAGCAACAACACAATTCCGAATCCGAGCCCTAACCGCATCCCTATCTTCATATTCTTGAACATTGCCCAAGCCCTCCATTGAAAAGCAACTAAACAGCCACCATAGAGGCCGGCATATACACCTGACCCGCCATCGTTCGACTATCGATATTCACTGCCCGTTGAATCAACGCCGGCACATCAAGGATCAGGGCCACTTCACCCGAGCCAAGAATGGTCGACCCTCCGATACCTTGGAGATGTGAGAACAGCTTGCCGAGCGGCTTGATCACCGTCTGGAATTCACCCAGCAAAGCGTCTACCACAATCCCCGCTTTCTTCCCCGCATACTGCACCACCACGATATTTTCCCGCTTAGCCATTTCACCGTGATGAACGAAATGGTCACGCAAGCGGATATACGGCAGCACCTCGCCGCGCAGATTGATGTAGCTACGTTTATCGGTCATCCGCCGCTCATCTTCCGACAGTTCAACGCACTCCAGTACCGAATCGAGCGGCACCACATAAGCGCTGTCCGAAACGCCGACAAGAAATCCGTCGATGATCGCCAGCGTCAGCGGCAGTCGAATACTCACCGTGGTGCCGACGCCATCGCCGCTGTGCAGTTCAACCGTCCCCCGCAACGCCTCGATATTTTTCTTTACCACATCCATTCCGACACCGCGCCCGGAAAGGTTGCTTACCTGCTGGGCGGTAGAAAATCCAGGCTCGAAGATGAGTTGGTAAATTTCCTGCTCGCTGAGGGACTGACCTGGACTGATTACGCCTACATCGAGCGCCTTTTGCATAATTCGCTCTTTGTTCAAACCGCTGCCGTCGTCTGCCACTTCTATGACTATGCTGCCCGAATCGTGGAAAGCGTTGAGCCGCAGAAGGCCACGTTTCGATTTCCCGGCAGCCGCCCGAATTTCAGCCGGCTCGACGCCATGATCCATGGCATTGCGCACCAAGTGCATCAGCGGATCGCTGATCTTCTCCACCACCGACTTATCCAGCTCCGTCTCGGCCCCGCTGATCTTCAGCTCTATATCCTTTTTCAACTCTTTGCTGACGTCGCGCACCACCCGGTTAAAACGATGAAACGTCTCGCCGATCTGGACCATACGCAGCCGCAAGGCACCGTCACGAATCTCCTCCACCAATCGGCCAACCACGGACATGGCCTCCTGTAGCGCGCCGTTGGCCGAACGATTCGCCAACAGCGTTGCTCCCGCACCGGCGATCACCAATTCGCCAACCATATTAATCAGTTCATCCAGCTTTCCCGCGTCGACACGGAGGGCACGCGACTCGACGTTTTTTACCTCGCGCACATGCTGCTGTTTCTCGAGCGCAGCCCCAACAATTTCGCGATGCACCAAGTGGTTATCCACCAGAATCTCACCCAATGGCGTAGCGTCGCGCACGTCCTCATCCGTCGCCTGCCGCTGCAGTGCCAGACCCTGGATCAGTTCGCGTTCCGTCAGGGCACCGCACGCAACCAGAATTTCCCCCAACCGGGCGGTATCTTCCGGCAACATACCGATCAATCGGATGTACTCCGAGATATCGCTATGCGGCGGCAGGATGGATAGCGCGCAGTCGTCCTGCACGAATTCAAAGGCGGATTCGATATCGGCCTTATCCGCGCTCGATGCCAGGCGGATCTCGAAGCCGAGATAGCACGATTCCGGATCGATCACCTTTAGCTCCGGCATGGTATCGGCAACCGTCTCCACATATACCAGCTCGCCCAGGGTGCCCAGATAACGCACAAAGGACAGAGGATCGAAACCATTACGAAACACGTTTTCGCCAAAGCGAACGGAGATGTGCCAGGCGTCGCTCTTAACCGACCCGCCGCCCACTTTGCTCACCGGTTCCGCCACCTGCACCACGGCGTGCTCCTGGACCGGCGCCGTATCGCCGTCAAGACGCGCGTGCAGACCGTTCAGCAACGTCGCAGCTGAACCTAGCAGTTCGGCATCCGGCACCGACTCGCCGGCTGCCAGTCGTTCAACCAACTGGCCGATATGATCGCGACTGGCAAGCAGTAGTGCCGCCAGCACATCGTCCACCATAAGCTCGCCGGATCGAACCTTATCCATCACGCTCTCTGCCACATGCGCGAATGAGACTATGTGTTCGAGTCCGAACAGACCCGCAGAGCCCTTTATGGTGTGCATGGCGCGGAACACAGCGCCAATCGCATCGCTATCGCCCGGATTCGCCTCCAGCGTAAGCAGTGCGTCCTCCATTGCGGCGAGCAGTTCGCGGCTCTCTTCGATGAATGTTTGCAGCGCCTGATCCATGTTCATGACTTCATCCTCAGCGCGCGGACAAAACTACCGGGTCGCCGAACTCTCCGGACAGATTCGCCAGATCCATAACATCCAGAACTGCTCGACTATGGGAAATAAAGCGCAGCGTCGTACCGTTTATCCGCGCCTCGCGTTTGGCTAGCATCATCAATTGCAAACCTGCCCCGTCAACCTCGGTAACCCCTGACAGGTCCATTTCAATTAACGCATTGGCGCGCAAAGCGGCCGTCATCTCATCTTTGATTTCGGCCGCACGGTATATCGTCAGCTCGCCTTCAAGGCGTATCGTCTTTGCCGTCTCATCCGCACTCATGGGCCTCTCCTTTTCCGTCAACCAGGATTTCGGTTGCGCCTGCACGCATCCCGCTGTAGGACGTTTTCACCACATCACACTATCGTCACGGCAGAATCAATTTCGATACGGCATTCAGCATCTGCTCCGGACGAAACGGCTTTACCACCCAAGCCTTGGCACCAGCCGCCTGACCGCGCGCCTTCATGTCTTCGCCGGCCTCCGTGGTAAGCATAATGACCGGCGTAAACTTGAATGCCGGCTGCTTCTTCATCTCCTGCACAAAGGTGATGCCATCCATGCCCGGCATATTGACGTCGCTGATTACCAGATGAATTTTTCCTTCAAGCTTGCGCAACGCGTCATTGCCGTCGCTCGCCTCAATAACGTCGTAGCCGGCCCCTTTCAGCGCGATAGCCACCACTTGGCGCAGAGAAGCGGAATCATCAACAACAAGAATCGTCTTGGCCATAGGTCATGCTCCTAAAAGAAAGTAATATCTCCATTTTCGGATGGGGCGCCGCTACCGCCGTGATGAATTTGGCGCTGTTCGCTTGTGGTATAGCTACGCTCCATGGCATCGAGAATCACCCCGTAATCCATAATCGCACCGGCATCACCCGAGTTCATCCGCTCACGTTGCTCATGCATGTACACGTGAAACTGATTGAGAGTGGAGGCGACGGCCGCCAGTATCTGGCTGACCCGATCCTGGAACTGAAGCGACGTAAGAATATCGGCAATTTCATCACGAATACCGGCACTTTCATGGCGCATGATTTGCGCCGACTGCGACAGGCCACCGGCTGCTGACTCAATACGCTCAAGCACCTTGCCGATTGCCTGCTCGCTGCTGGCTGCCATGTCGGTATCGCGACGCTCCGCCTGCTGCGCCGCCGACAGCGTATCGATGATCGCAGCACTGATGATTTCAACCTTCTTGCCGATATTCTGTCCTGTCTCACCCGACATGAACGACAGCTTGCGCACCTCGTCCGCCACCACGGCAAATCCGCGTCCCGCTTCTCCGGCGCGCGCTGCCTCTATGGAGGCATTGAGCGCCAGCAGATTGGTCTGGGACGCGATGGCAGCCACATCCGCCGCCATCTTCCGCAACTCTTCGGCAAAATTGCCGAGCTTTTCTATCTTGCCGAACATGGCCGCCTTTTCCGCCAGTACGTCACGCAAAGCCTGTACCACACCGGTCAGTTCCCTGCGGCTGGCCGCAAAGATATCTTCCAATGACTCGCCGTCGCTACCACCGGCTGCCTGGGATGCGCCTAATGCCGCTTCAAGCCGATCCACCAGCGTGGAAAAACGCCCTGAGAGACGCGTGATCGCCTCTTCGGTCTGTCCGCGGGCGTGATCTACGTGCATGCCCCAACGCGGCAATACCTCATCGCAGGCCAGTTCCAGACCGGGCAGTTGCTGTTTCTCTTTCAGCTGCGCCACATGCAACCGGGCGGCTTGCGCCTGCTGCCGGTACTGGCCCAGTTCAGTCCGACGACGCGCCACGATAGTGACCGCACCTGCCATGGCCGCCAGTGCCATCAACAACGCTGCAGCCCACGCGGGCAGATTCCCCGCGCCGACGCCAATCACGGCCACGACCACGGGTATCGACGCCACCAGCATGGTTTCACGCTGCTCAATGGATAGGGTCATTTTGGTCCTCTTCGCTTGAACTGTTCCCTGCTGCCGCCGACCTGATTTTGCGCTCCGCCAGACGGCGCATGATACTCGGCAGAAAATCGATATCGCGCGGAGACTCCAGCACATAATCGACGCCGAGGCTGCGGGCGCGCACCAAATAATTGCCGTCCAATCGATCGCACAACAGAATCACATTCATCAGCGCAAGTTCTGCACCTATCCGTTCCAGGGCTTCGAAGCTGGTGGCATCGGTCAACCGGGTGCCGATTATCAGCAGTTCGGGTCTGGCATCGCACAAGCACTGCAGCAGCCTTTCGATTCGGTCTTCGCACGCCAACAATTCCAATCCCGGCTGCTCCAGCACCATCTCCTCAAGGCGTGAGCGCACTGCGTCGACCGCCTCCGAGATGAGTACCCGCACGGGATGTCGTTCGTCGTCCACGGCGGAAATTATGGTTCCGTAATTCATGATATCAGTCGCGTATTCCGCTATTTCCCTTCTTCCCACAAGCGAATTATTGATGGCGGAACTCATTGCCAGGCTACGCTATAAGTCACTGCGGCTTATCGCCTGACATTTGTGCAGATGCCCCGAATATCGCTCTACAGGAGCGCCGCTGCGAGATAATGATGGATAGATGATGCGTTCCGTGATCGCTTTGTAGTAGCGGACGGACTCTGGAATTTTTGTGGGAAGGAATCGGACATACTGTAGGTGTCTGTCCTACATGATGCACAAAGACGGCATGAATAGAACTATTCGATCAATCCATGCTTTATGGCGTAGTGAGTCAGTTCCGCATTATGCTTCAGCTTCATTTTATCCAGAATGCGAACCCTGTAAGTACTTATGGTTTTGACGCTAAGATTTAGCTCCTCAGCTATCTCCGAGACGGTACGGCCGGAAGCGATGCGGCATAGAACGTCGTATTCGCGATCGGACAGGCCTGCATGCGCAGGTTTGTCGCTGACGCTATCGAGCTCGAACGCCAACATCTCCGCTACCGCAGGATTGATGAAGCGCCCACCGCTCACGACCTTATTGATCGCGCTCAGCAGTTCGTCCGGGGCGCTTTCCTTGGTCATGTAGCCTGATGCACCGGCACGCAACGCCCGTACCGCATATTGATCCTCCGGATACATACTCAACACCAATACCGGCAGACGTTTCCATTCATGCTTAATCTGCTTAAGCAGGTCGATACCGTTTTTCCCAGGCAGCGCCACATCCAACAACACCAAATCCGGCGGTTGGTTGCGTAATACCCGCAATGCGGCGGCGGCATTCCCTGCCTCAACGATATCGAATTTTTCTCCGCCATCCGCCAATATCTGCTTCATTCCTGCGCGGACGATGGCATGGTCGTCGACTATCAGTATTCTCATTCCATCACCTCGCTCCCATGTGGAACCAGCGGTAACTGCAACGTGATTAGCGTCCCATTGCCGTCGCTGTCGACTGTCAGTTGGCCACCCAGATTAATGGCCCGCTCCCGCATACCAAGGATGCCATATGAACCGGATTTTTGCAGTTGCCCCGGCTCTATCCCATGGCCGTCATCACGAATCTTAAGAACAAATCCGTCATCCTCCACGCCGGCGCATACGGTCACTGTGTTGGCATCGGCGTGGCGCGCGATATTGGTCAACGACTCCTGCAAGGTACGAAATGCCGCTACTGCAAGCGCAGTCGGCAAGCGCAATGCATGCAACTCCACTTCGTCATCGAACACCAGCTCGGTGCGCAGCCCGGAACGTTTACGAAACTCATTCAACTGCCATTCCACTGCCGCGATCAAGCCAAGGTCATCCAGTACGGCAGGACGCAGATCGGTGATGATTTGTCGCATGCTGCGAATTGCCCCGTCCAGGAGCGCAGTCATCGAGCCGAGTTTCTCATCCAACCGCGGCTGCGCCAGTTCGTCGCGGCGACGAAGCCAGCTGATGTCCATCTTCAAGGCCGTAAGGGTACCCCCCAATTCATCATGGATTTCGCGGGCCAGACGCGCACGCTCGTTCTCCCGGACCTTCTCGAGGTGTAGCGCCAATTGGCGCAAGCGTTCGCGCGATTCGCGCAACTGGTCGACGGTATGACGATGCGAACGGCGGGTATTGCCAGCCGCGACTGCGTGTTCGACGGCAGGATTGAGCTTGGCGAGGGAGTCCTTCATCAGGAAATCGTGAGCACCCGCTTTCATCGCTTCTACGGCAAGCGCCTCGCCGATGGTTCCGGAAACGATGATAAACGGCACGTCGCAGTCGGTATCGACCACCACGCGCAATGCCTCTATGGCGGAAAAATTGGGCAGGCTATGGTCGGAAATCACCACATCCCAGTCGCGTTCCGTCAACGCCGCAACCATCTGCTCCCGGTCGACGACCCGCCGTACCACGGGATGGAACTGTTCTCTTAACCGTTCGGTAATGAGAATGGCGTCATCATCCGAGTCCTCTACCATCAGTACGTGCAGCCACGGCAACGTCATCGGTCCATCCCCTTGGACATCCTCGCGGCGTATCTCTCCAGTCCCCATTTGCACGTCCCTCCGATGCGATAATCGCGGCCGCCATTGGCGCCGGATGGCCAATCAGTGGCAATATATCAAACGACCACGGCAATAAGCACGACCGATTTGCTATGCATACCATAATGTTGGCGAACTCCAAGGGCGGTAGCGGCAAAAGTACGCTGGCAACCAATCTTGCCAGTTATTTTTCCTGCTGGGGCATCCGCGTCACAGTGGTCGACTTTGATCGCCAGGGCTCCGCACGTGACTGGCTGGCGGCGCGGCCGCGACAACACCCCGAGATCCGGGCCGTTGCGGCGGCGTTGCCCGAATGTCCGGTTCCCGACGATAGTGACTATCGCGTGCTCGACGTACCGTCCGGCATACAAGGCGATGAATTGACACAACTTCTGCGCTTGGCAGACAGCATTGTGATTCCGGTACTGCCGTCGCCGATGGACATCCGCGCCACCGGGCGCTTCATTGCGGAATTGCTGAACAATGAGGCCTACGCACCCGACAAGCGGATATGTGTCGTCGCCAATCGCGTACGCGAAAGGACGCGCAGCTATCAGGTGCTGGAATCGTTCCTGAGCAGGCTCGACATCCCCTTTGTCGCGCGGCTGCGCGATACGCAAAACTACATACGCGCCGCCGAGCTGGGGCTTGGAATATTCGAGCTGCCGCCGCGGGAGGTGCTTGCCGATCTGGCCCAATGGCAACCCTTGGTCGCTTGGCTGTGCGGTAACCGCCGAATATCCGTGATACCGCCTGGCGCCAACGGAAAAAATTGAGCCGCAGGCGTAATGTCGTCTGCTGTGCGCTCGACGGCGTTATGTCGTCTGCGCCAGCAGTGCGGTGAATGCCGAGGCATCGAGCGGTCGACTGAAGTAGTAACCCTGGAGCCGATCGCACATCTCCTGCTGCAGAAACTCTAGCTGCGCCGCGCTCTCCACACCCTCGGCCACGACGCTCAGCCGCAGGCTGTGCGCCAGACGGATGATCGCCGACACGATGGCGGCGTCATCCGCACTGCGCTCGATATCGCGGATAAAAACGCGGTCGATCTTAAGGATATCAATCGGGAAGCGCTTCAAATAGCTGAGCGACGAATAGCCGGTACCGAAGTCATCCATGGCGATGGTAAAACCCATCTCATGCAGCTGCCCCAACATGCGGATGGTATCCAGCGCCTCGTCCATCAACATACTTTCGGTGAGTTCGAGAGTCAGTTGTGCCGGCTTGATCCCTGCGCCGGCAAGTATGCGCTGCACTGTCGGCAGAAACGCGCGATCGCGGAATTGTCGGGCCGAGATGTTTACCGCAATATTGAGGTCGTCCCGGCCTTGCGCCTGCCACTGCCGCAATTGGCGACACACTTCCGCAAGAACCCATTCCCCCACGGGAATAATCAGGCCGGTATCCTCGGCCAACGGAATAAAATCGCCCGGTGAGACGAGTCCGAGTTCGGGGTGGTTCCAGCGCAACAACGCCTCCGCCGCGACAACCTTATGCGTGCCGGGAACAACCAGTGGTTGGTAATGCAGGCACAGCTCGCCGCGTTCCAGCGCCTTGTGCAGCGCCGATTCCAGCGCCAGGTGTTCGAGGGTACGGGCATTCATTGCCGGCGCATACATCTGATAGCCGTTGCGACCGCTCTCTTTGGCGCGATACATAGCGGTATCCGCATTCTTGATCAGCGTGGAAGCGGTGCGACCGTCTTCCGGATAGATACTGATACCGACGCTGGCGGTCACCACCAGCTCCCGGCCACCGAGCGACATCGGCCGCGTCAGGGCGGCGGTGATGCGCCGGGCGATGTAGGCGGCATCATCCGGCATGCCCACTTCGCTCAACAGAACCACGAACTCGTCGCCACCCATTCGGGCCACGGTATCGTCCTCGCGCAGACAATCGTATAACCGCCGCGACACCTCCACCAGCAGCTGATCGCCCATCTCGTGACCGAGGGTGTCGTTGATGCGCTTGAAGCGGTCGAGATCCACAAACATCACCGCCAGCTGCCCCTTGTTGCGGTGGACGTGGGCCAGCGCCACCTGCAGGCGATCCTCGAACAGGCGGCGGTTGGGCATGCCCGTCAGCGGGTCGTAGTAGGCGAGATGCTTGATCCGCTCCTCGTTTTCCTTCAGCTCGGAGATATCGCTGAACAGCGCGGCATAATTGGTCAGTCTGCCGTCCGCGTCGTTGATGGCGGTGATGGTCAGCAGCTCGGGATAGATTTCACCGTTCTTGCGCCGATTCCAGATCTCCCCCTGCCAGTGTCCCTCGCTCTCCAGACGCTGCCACAGTGCGGCGTAAAATTCGCCGTCATGACGACCTGAGCTAAGTAGCGTGGGACGACGTCCGACAACCTCTTGCGCAGTGTACCCGGTAAGCCGGGTGAAGGCGGGATTGATCGAGACGATCACCGCATCCGGATCGGTAATCATGATCCCTTCCAGGGAGTTTTCGATCACTCGTTCCGCCAGATAGAGGTTGCGCTGCGAAACGTTGAGCGCCAAGTCGCGATCCCGCAGGGCGGTCTGCAGCTCCTCAATGTAGGCCAGCTCCATTCCCGCCAGGATGTCGCTGAAACTCACCACATCGAGCAATGTGCCGTCGTCGCGCGTCACACCGATGTGACGCAGACGGCTGTCCACCAGAATCGAACGGACACGGTACAGACTGGTGTGTTCATTGACCGTGCGCAGCGGCCGGCTGGCCGAGGTGCCCACGCTATCCGTCACCTGCTGCTGTCCGATCAGGCGCACCACGTCGCGTTCGGTCAGGATGCCGTAACCGCCGTCGTCATAGCCGACGATTACCGAATCGGTCCCAGCCGCACGCATCAGCGCCGCCGCTCGGGCGAGCGGTTCGGCTGCGTGCAGCAGTTGCGGCCGCCCCTTGACGACCGCAGTGACCTCACGCAGACGCAGGTAGTGCTCTATCCCCTGGTTGAGTACCACGTCAGTCTGGGAAATCACACCGAGCGGCCGGCCCTCTGCGCCGACGACGAGGTAGTGGCGTACGTGCTCGTCACGAAAGCGGGTGGCCAGCTCCTGCAGGCGCATATCGGGGTCGACGCTCAGTACCGGCCCGCTCATCACCTCGCCGACGGGCCGGCTGAAAGATGCCGGATCGGAGAAATCCACACCAAGCGCATCGCGTTCGGTCCAGATCCCGAGCACCGTTCCGCCCTCGGTTACCAGAATCGAACTCACCTGCGCTTCGCTCATGCGGTGCGCCGCCTCGAATATCGAGACCGTGGGTGCACACTCGAGGATAAAGGGCTTTAGGACCTGTCCAACGGACAGATCGCCGGCCAGCAAAGGCAGGTGGGCCGCCGAATCCAACGGCAAATCGGTCTGCGCCATAGTCGCTCCATGTGCCGCGCTGGCCGCCACTCGTCGTTCTCTACCAAGCCGACAAGGCCGCAAACGGACCCATATTCCACGTGAATGTCACACAAAGATACCCTCACGGACCGTATCGCACACAGGTGCTTGAGCTGCAGAACAGCCCGGCCGCGGGGTGAAGCAAGATGGTGCCGACGAGAGGAGTCGAACCTCCGACCTACTGATTACGAATCAGTTGCTCTACCAACTGAGCTACGTCGGCACAGGGGGACTGCTGCGAAGGGCGCAAGTATACTGAAAAGGCCTCGCTTGGCCAAGCAAGCGATAGCGTCATACCCGAGGTCAATCGGTTTCGGCGTTGCAAACCCGAACGATCACGTCTGCGCCGAGTAGGGTCATCCCCTGCGGCGGCGGCGGCAGGCTGCCCAACGCCAACGCCTCGGGGGGCACGTCCAGCAGTTCGCCGCTGTCGACGTTGTAAAAGTGGTGGTGCGCGGAGATGTTGGAGTCGTAAAACACCTTGTTCGGATCAACGATGACCTCCCGCACCAGGCCCTTGCGGGCAAACAGGTTCAGGGTGTTGTAGACCGTCGCCTTGGAGACATGGTGGTCGCCGCCGTTGGCCTGCGCCAGCACCTGCTCGGCGGCCAAGTGCTGCGGCTGAGCAAACAGCAGATGCGCGATCTCGACTCGCTGCTGCGTCGGCGTAATGCCGTTGGACTGCAGCAATGCGATAACCTCGTTCCTGCCAAGGTTTTGTTTATCCGTCATTTTTTCCATAGAGTCGAGTATAGCCGCACACTTTTGACCACGTCCAGCCGGTGCCCCCCCGCTTATCTGATCAAACCATAGGGGAGCGGATCGAGAATCGGCGGGCGCCCCGACATAAGGTCCGCGAGCAGGCGGGCCGACGCCGGCGCCATCACGACCCCGTTGCGGAATTGGCCGCTATTGACGAAGAGCCCGGCCACCTCGGGGTGCGCGCCGATGTAGGGCACGCCGTCGGGGGAAGCGGGACGCAGGCCGGCCCAGTGACGCTCCACAGGGTAGTCCCGCAGCGCCGGCACCAAACGGAAGGCCGTCTCCAGCAGTTCATCGCGTGCCGCCTGTGTCGTCTGCTTGTCGTAGCCCGCATCCTCCATGGTACTGCCGACCAGCACCCGGCCATCGCGCCGCGGGATGAGGTAATGACCCGGCTCCAGCACGATGCGCGACAGCAATCCCGGCCGCGCACGAATCAGCAGCATCTGCCCCTTCACCGGCCGAATGGGCACATGGCGCCCCAGGGATTCGAGCAGCCGCCCACTCCATGCGCCGGCGGTGACCACCACCTGCGCGGCGGGCAACAGGCCGGCGGATGTCCGCAGCGCAGTTACCCGACCGGCGCTAACGTCGATACCCGACACCTCGCACTGCTCATGGAAGACCACGCCGGCGGACGCCAATTGCCGGCGTAACGCCTTGACCAGACGCGGATTCCTGATCTGCGCGACATCGGGCATCCACAGCCCGGGCTGCGCGGCCAACAGCGGCTCACGCTCATGCAGCTGCGCCGCAGACAGTGCCTCCAGCCGATAAGCGAAACGCGACGCCCAGGCGAAGGCCTGCTCCACATCGGTTTCGGCCAACAACAGCATGCCGCTCTGTGTCCACTCCGAATCGATGCCCGTCGCCGCCGCCAGCTCCTCCGCCAACGGCAGGTAATGCGCCTGGCTCCAGCGCGCCAGCGCCGTCACCGGTTCCGGGTAACGCCACGGGTAGAGCGGCGACAGGATGCCGCCGCCGGCCCAGGACGCCTCGCGGCCGGCGACATTGCGCTCGACAACCGTTACGGCAAACCCACTTCGGTTCAACTCGCGTGCGGTCAACATCCCGGCGATGCCGGCACCTACTATGACAGCGTGCATGCTTCAGGCTCCCTTGGCCGTTTGATCGACTAATAATATCAGTGCCCACCAGCACCTCTAGTCACCGAAATTGAACCGTTTGTCGGCCCCTCCAAGACGACCATCCGATATTCCCCTATTAATGACGTCATGAAACGCATAGGCACACATGGTTTTACGCTTATCGAACTAATGGTCACGGTGGCGGTGTTCGCCATATTCGCGGCCATTGCCATACCCAATTTCACGTCCGTAATACAGGACACACGCCTCCAAGGCGTCGGCGTCAATCTCGTCACCGCATTCAATTTGGCCCGCAGCGAGGCAATCAAACGTGGGCAAACCGTGGACGTCAAGGCTACCGACGGCAACAGCTGGACCAACGGCTTCACCGTTGAGGTGAGCGGCGCTACTACGCCATTGCGTACTTTTCCAGGACTGACAAACGGCATCACCATCACTGCCGCCACCAATGGTTCGACCAGTATCAGCTACCTTGCCAGCGGATTGATTAGTACGGCCGGCGACACCTTTCAGGTGTGCGACTCGAGACGTACCGGCGAGACGGGCAGAGCGATTAACGTCAACGCCACGGGCCGCATCTCTACCACTACCTATGCCTGCAATTGACCGCCATGACGCTCAATCGGACAACCTGTCGCCAACGCCATCGCTCAACCGGGCTCACCTTGGTAGAAATCCTGGTTACCATTATCATCCTGGCGATCGGCTTATTGGGGCTTGCCACGTTGCAGCTCAACGCGTTGCGCAACAACACCACAGCCTATGAGCGGACGCAGGCAGGCAACATGGCCTATAGCATGATTGATCGTATGCGCTCCAACAAAGGAGCCGCCGCCAATTACGCGGTCGCCATGGGCAGTGGCCCGGCGTCCAGCGTAACCGATTGCCAGGGTTCAAGCGCCGATTGCAGTACCGCGGATATGGCAACGTACGATGTTGCTGCTTGGGAGTGCTCATTGGGCAGCAAGTGGAGTACCGGCAGCGCGACTACCAGCGCCAGCGGCTGCAAGGATATCGGCGCCATCAGCCCCGGCCCGTTGGCCAACGGCGACGGTTCGATCACCGTGACCAATACAACGGACGGCACTGTGGTCACCGTCACCGTCCAGTGGACCGAAAAACGCGGCCAGACCAACGCCGCCGCCTCACCCACCAGCCTGTCGGTCAGTACCATCCTATGAACATGCAAACTATTCACCGTCCAAGCGCCCAACGCGGCTTCACCCTGGTGGAAATGATGGTGGCCTCCGTCATCGGTCTGTTGCTGCTCGCCGGCATCATCCAGATATTCCTCAGCAACCGCTCCACCAGCACATTGCAGAACGCCGTCGCCAACGTGCAGGAGAACGGCCGCTTCGCTCTTGGTTTTCTCAAAAGAGACATCCGCATGGCCGGCTACATGGGATGCAGCAACTCCAGCATGGTCACGCCGGTAAATGACCTGGATACCGGCGCCACGAGCAAACTATCGAGCGGTGCCATCGCCGCCTTGGGAACATTATTTAACGGGACAAATGCCTTTACGGGATATACATACAACGCGGGCAGCTTCCCGCCAGCGTTGAGCGGAATACTCACTGCCGCTCAAGTCGTGATAGGCACGGACATCATCCAGATCGACAGTGCGCAAAGCTGTGCCGGCGGCAATATCCTTTGCGACAACGGTAGCAGCAGCACAGGCACCAGCGGCAGCTGCACGGGTGTCCCGTCCGCGGAATATAAGATCAGCGACAACAGCTCGTGCCAGATCCAGCAGAACGACGTTGTCCTCGTCTCCGACTGTACCCATGCCGATATCCACGGCGTATCCAACACCCCCGGCACCGGTAGCACCAACATCGCGCACGGCGCCAACTGGAATAACACCCCCAAACTCTCGGTGACCTATGGTAACGGCGCCTCGGTCTACAAGATGGACGCCACCTACTATTACATCGGTTTCAACGCCAACAACGATCCCGCCCTGTTCCGCCGCCATCTGGTGAACGGCGTGATGCAGAGCGAGGAGTTGGTGGACGGCGTCTACAGCATGATCGTCCTCTACGGCGAGGATACCGACGGCGACAAAGTACCCAACCGCTATGTTCAGGCCGCCGACGTAACCCAGTGGAACAACGTCGTTACCGCCCGCGTTACCTTGAGCGTGCGCTCGGAACAGGACAACGTCACCAGTACGTCTGCCAACTACACATACAATGGCGCCAACGTGCCCGACCGGCGCCTGCGCCGCGACTTCACCACCACCATCGCATTGCGCAATCGCATTTGAGTAACCGCCGCCATGAATCGATTTTCTACTCAGCAAACGCAGCACGGCGCCGTTCTTATCGTCAGCCTGATCATCCTGTTGGTATTGACCATCCTCGGTGTTGTCAGTATGCAGAATACGACCCTGGAGGAGCGCATGGCGGGCAACACGCGCGATCAGCAACTGGCGTTCGACGCTGCCGAGGCCGCGCTGCGCGCCGGCGAACAGCAACTGCAAGCCCCCAACCTGCCGGCCTTCGACGGCAGCGGCTACTATTACCAACAGGACAATTCGCTGTGGACCAAAGCGACCACCTGGTCCACCACCGGCAGCTACGGCGTCTACGACGCCAAGAGCCTGACCGCATTCGGTAACCTATTGTCCGCCAATCCCGAATATTACCTGGAGCAGATGCCTTCAACATCGGGGGCCGGCGGCAGCTCCGAAGCCGGTGTCGCATACGACGTCGGCGTCTACCGAGTCACGGCGCGGGGCATCGGCGGTTCGCCGAACGCGGTCGTCATCCTGCAGTCCACGTTCCGGAGGTAAACGCCATGCACCTGCGCATGGCGTTTGCGGCACACCGGCCAAGGGGAACCCTCATGAAGATGAAATCGCAGATTTTCGGCCTCATTGCCCTGGGCGTCGCCACGCTCTTGTCGCCGAGCCCGGCACGGGCGGCCATTAACATTGCGCAGACGCCGCTCTATCTCGGCGGCTCCAGCATTCCGGCCAATCTGATCCTGACCCTGTCGGTCGAATACCCGACCATCGTAGACGTGGCCAATATCGACTTGACCTACACGCCCGGCACCACCTATACCGGTTATTTCGACTCGGGCAAGTGCTACGACTACTCCTACAGCAGCACCGAATCCCAACGCCACTTCCAGCCGGTCAGCAAGACCTCCAATCACACCTGCAGCAGCCACTGGAGCGGCAATTTTCTCAACTGGGCGACCACCCACACCATCGACCCGTTCCGCAAGGCCCTCACCGGCGGTTACCGGGTGGTGGATACGCCCACCGAAACCTGGCTGGAACAGGCATGGGACACCGGCCAGGGCTCGGCGGGGGGGGACTATCCCAACCGCAGTCTGACCAGCAGCACCGACATCGCCGGCGCAACGCCGTTCAACTGGTCCACGTTATACGTACGCAGCTGGGGCGCGCATAACCAAATGTGGTTTACCCAGAGTGGCAGCGTCTCGAGCGCAAGCACGAGCAGCGTCACCGACTATGACCCGGGCGCCAGTATGCATTCAAACACCGTCTACGACGTCAGTGTGCGCGTCGCCGTGTGCGACTCGTCGGTCGGCCTGGAACCCGATTGTGTCCCGTATTCCCAGGGCTACAAACCGGAAGGGCTGATCCAGAAATACGCCAACAAGGTCCGCTACGGCGTTTTCGGTTATCTCAATGACAGCACCCATAGCCGGGATGGCGGCGTCCTGCGTGCCAACGCCGAGTTTGTCGGTCCGACCCTTCCCGACGGCACGACCAACGCCAACGCGGAATGGGATGCCACCACCGGTGAGCTGATCCAGAATCCGGATCCCACCGATGCCACGGCGACCACCAATGTGGTGGGCCAGACCATCAACCATAGCGGCGTCATCAATTACATAAACGACTTCGGGGAAATGACCCAGCAGAACGACAAGAGTTACGACCCGGTCAGCGAACTCTATTACGCCGCCATCCGTTACCTGAAGCATCAGGGCAACGTATCGGCATACTCCGACATGTCTGGCACTACATCGCAGAAATACGACATGGCCGACGGCTTCCCGGTCATCACCAATTGGAAGGATCCCATCACCAACTGGTGCCAGTCCAACGTCATCCTCGGCATCGGCGACGAAAACACCTGGGACGACAAGAACCTGCCGGGCAGCCCATATACCGATGAGGAGCCTGCGCGCCCTCCTGAAGTGACCGCCGACTACACCAACAACAATACTGACGTCCAAACCGAATTGCAGGATATAGCCACTATGGAGGGTTTTAGCATCGTCAACCCTTTCAGTGGGCGTCATAACTCCGGCTATATTGCCGGCCTGGCCTACTTTGCCCATACCACGGATCTGCGTAGCGATCTTACGGGTGTCACCACCGCCTCCACCTACTGGGTGGACGTGGCCGAGGGTCAGGTCGTGCAGCCCACCGACAAGAATCAGTTCTATCTGGCGGCCAAGTATGGCGGCTTTGCGGTACCCAGCAACTTCAACCCTAGCACCAACACCACACCGCTGACCGAATCGTGGTGGCATACCAACAGCGATGTCATTACCGCTGCGGACGGCTCTACGTTCAAGCGTCCAGACAACTATTATCTCGCGGCCAACGCCACTACCATGGTGGACAGCCTCAGCCAGGCCTTTACCGACATCATCACCAGCCACGTGAGTTCCGCCTCGTCCGTGGTGGCTAACTCCACCCACCTGGATTCCACTACCTACGTCTATCAGGCGCGTTTCGACAGCAGCGACTGGAGCGGCGACCTCCTGGCCTATGCGCTCGACCCGACCACCGGCGCCGTCGCGAGTGTCCCCTCGTGGAAGGCTGCCTCCAATATACCGAC